>Lana_p2__coassemble_1491_pt1 | contig 10265 bp, 9 predicted proteins | sample Lana_p2__metabat2_high_PE_010 | metagenome-assembled genome bin Lana_p2 | reverse complement strand
CTCTTGAGTCTTTATTTTAAAAAACTCAGAATCAAAATTCCGAATCTACGACCTTACTTCAGTCCCACTTACTACGAAACACGGTCCCAATTTTTAATAAATTCCAACGTCGTAGGTGCTTTTCCCAAGAAAGTTGTCAGAAGGCATTTAAAAATAGTACAGATAAGGCGTTAGATGTTAGTACAGGAGGCATTTAGAAGTAGTACATCTTTTAATTCATTTTGATCGTTAAGTATCCTTGTTTATGGCGGCAACTAATCAGTTGTCTTTTTTTTACTTTAAACAAGGAGAAACGTTGTGTTAGACCATCAAAAGGTTCAACAAATTCTCAGACTTAGAAATGAGGGACTGAGCTTACGGCAAATTCAATCAGCCACTCATTGCAGTTTAGAAACCATACGTCGTTACATCAATAATCCTCAACGTGGATTGCAAGAACGATCTGTTAAGCCGCGAAGCTGCAAGATGGATTGCTTTGAACAAGATGTTTTAATTGACCTATTTAACAAATCAAAAGACAATTTCGTTGTTATTGCCAGATGCTTACATCATTTAGCTCGATTGAGAAAAATTGAGAGCTTCAAGATTGATGCTAGTTCTGTCAGACGCTATTACCAAAGCCACTTTCCTGATTTAAGCGTTGTTAAACCTACTGAGATCAATCCATTTGATGTAGAACCTGGCCAACAGGTCCAAATTGATTTTGTTGAGGCTCTTTTTCAATTCGTTGGGCAGGATCAACCGACTCGTCTTTATATCTTTGAGGCGATTTATGCGTGGTCAAGAAAGCGATACGTGCGATTGTGTCCCGATAGTCAACAAAGCTCTTGGTATTTGTCCATCCTGGATTGCTTACTTAAAAATGGCTGTCCAAGAACAATATTATGCGATAACGACAAATCATTGGTCATCTCGCATACCAGAAGCGGTGTTCGCTTTAATCCTGGTTTCACGTGGTTGTGCAAACCCTTCGGAATTGTTCCTGTTGCTTGTAAACCCAGGAGAGCCAAGACAAAGGGGCGAATTGAAAGAACTGGGGGCTATATCAAGCAAAACGCTCTGGCGGAAGCTAATGCCATTGGCAATATTGAGAACTTAGAACAGCTTCAACATTTCCTTGATAAGTGGGTTATTGAAGTTTCTGATCAAAGAAAATATTGGGTGAACAATCGTCATCAAACTGCCGAATCTTTGTACGAGCAGGAAAAATCTCTTCTTCACTTTGTTCCTGAAGATCAACAAGCTCAAGCCATTGTCAACGTAGGCTCTCAGATTGTCTCTGACAGAGGAACCGTCACTGTGTACGGGTGGTCAAAAAGTATTGGCTACCGACACAAAGGAAGAACTGTTTGCTGTTACGTCAGACCAAACGGAAGCTGTATGGTTATGGACATTCAAGGCAGACCGATCATTAGCTTTTGTGTGCCTGCAGCCTATATGCAGAACTTTGATCTAAATACTCGGCCAGCTCAAAAAGAGCCTAGGGGATCAACCGCTTTACCCACAGAAGACCGTTACTTAAATGAGTTGTCCCAATTCCTGGAGTTTTAAGATGACAGACGAAATGATTGATATCAACCCGAGTACTGAAGAACTAAATGAAATCCTCAAACGCCTTCGTTTAGGCAATATCAGAAAGCACATTGAACAGTATTTACAAAAATGCACAGAGGCTAAGTTAACGCCTCGTCAAACAATGGCTTTTATCCTCGGCAAAGAGGTCCATTACCGTATAGAGCACGGCATCCAAATTAAAACCGATATGGCCTGCTTCCCAACACCGGCTTCGTTAGCGAACTTTGATTTTTCCCTGTCAAATGCTGACCAAGCCCAGTTTGAAGAGTTGGCTCAGTGTCACTGGATTGCTCAGTCAGAAAATCTCCTGTTTTATGGAGAATCCGGACTTGGCAAGACGCACCTGGCTATCGCATTGGGCAGACAGGCCATACAGCGAGGTTACAGCACATTGTTTATGCCTGCCAATGATTTGTTGGATTTACTATCGAAAGCTCGCAAAAATAATGTATTGGAAGAGAAATTAACGCTGCTATGTCGCAACAAGTTACTGATCATTGACGAACTTGGCTTCCCGCTAGATGGCAATGATGACTGGGCGTCTTTGTTCTATACCCTGATAGCCAAGAGGCATGAAAAGTTATCAACGGTGATCACAACAAACCGCTCGATTAAAGACTGGCCTCATTACTTGGGGGGTGACGTTCAATGCACTAAAGCATCAATTGACCGGTTTATGCAATATGCCATCCCCATCAAATTTGAAGGTGAAAGTTATCGTATGAGAAAGATGCGTCAACGAATCGCTACGGGGCAAGGACATGAAGTCGAATTAGTCAGAGACATCACGCTCTAATTTTGGGAGGCGTTAGCTGTACTACTTTTACACGCCTTGAAAAGGAGTTTGTGCTACTTTTTGACGCCTGATTTGTACTACTTCCTGACGCCTCCTAACAAAAGTTGGAACTAATCCGTCTAACGTATCTTCCTAGCAATACGGTATTAAGCGTAGAGTTCCCACTGCATAGCTACTATCGTACTGTGTAAATGGAGCTCTTTAGAAAAACAAAGCACACTAGAGGCAGTTCAAACCTGACAAGATTCAATTTCCACAGCTCGTTATGAAAAGGTTAAGCTATTGAAAAAACTTCTTAAACAAGCAACTGCTGACAATAGTTTGCTCAAAGAAGCAGTGAAGATTATGCAAACAAAAGATGCTTTGTGCCGTAGAGCTGATTCTAAAGTATATCCTTCTGTTGAAGAACGTACAGAAAAGTACCAAAAACAATTTTCATATCTAACCAAATGGAAAAGTTAGTCAAATAGTATTTATCAAAATACAGTTTATCTGTATCTGAAATGTGGTTTCTTCCACATATTTGAGCTAAACCTGTAATACCTGGCCGAAGCAAATATATTCCCAATTTTTCCCGTTCTTCATTAATCCAAGTCTCATTTAAAATCAATGGCCTAGGACCTACCAAACTCATATCTCCCTTCAATACGTTCAACAATTGAGGGAGTTCATCAATACTAGACTTTCTCAAAAAGCCACCTACACGAGTTACCACTGCCTTACGATTATTAAGTTTAGCTGCAGAGCAATTTTTAGGGGCAGAAATGAGCATTGTTCGAAATTTATAGCAATAAAAAGGCTTGGCACCGCGTCCCATTCTTAATTGTCGAAAAAAAGCTGGACCTGGAGTTTCAATTTTTATTGCGATGCAAATAATAAAAAAAGGAACTGATAGAAGTAACAAACCAATTACGGCTACAGCAATATCTACCAACCTTTTAATAATTTGGTAGCAAAAATGTTGTTCCAAACTCTGCCGTGCATAATCAATATCTCGTAGCATTTCAATGTTGCAGATCCTTAAGAAAACTACAGCAGTAGTTGACTCCCAATTTAATCGAATGTAAAGGATTTACAAGTAGGGAATTGTCCAAAAAAAGTGAAAGGCTGACCATAAATCCCTTGGGCATACTTACCTTCACTACGCTCAAAAATACTCCTAACTTTTTCAAGATCCTCACCACATATATTACGTACCGTCTCAGATATCATCAAGTGATTTGTCTTATTAAATAAATTATTTTGTTTTATCAGATTAATAAGAGCATCATTTCTTGTTACTAACACAAAAGGAACAGTAAACTCTTGCATAGTCAAAATACTACCGGAATTACAATGCGTGCTATTTAAGTTAAAGCTCTGACCATGATCAGAGGTATAAAGAACCAGACTTTCAGAATCTATACTCCCTGATATTTCTTTTAAATAGTCAATCGATCCTAATTGCACAGCTTTGCGATAATCTTTCATTTTATCCCCAGATACCAAATTAGGATTAATGTTATTTTGATAAGGAAAATGTGCTCCAATTTTATTTATAAAAATAAACTTTCTTTCCTCTTTCCTCTTAATTAAAAGTTCTTTTAATCGATGTAACGATCGCATATCTCTTGACCATGCATCACCAACTCCTTCAATAATCTCATCTATATTCTCAATTTCATCATCTGTGAAATAGTTTCGCACTGTTTTATCCATTAAGACATTTTGATTATCAAAATAGTACGTTCTAAAGTTCTGTCTCTTGGCTACTGTAAATAAACTATCAGTTTCTTTGACAACTATATTTTTACTCTGATCCGTATATATTGCAGATTCCCAAAACCCTTTCCTTATAATGTAATTTGAAGGTGCAGAGCAATTTGCTGCTGAATAAGATCTTCCTAAATCTAAAATGTATTTTTCTTGATCAAAATTAGATAATGCCCTAAATTCAGAATATTCAATCGACTCATCCACCACGAGAATAATATTTTTGATCTCCTTCGTAAAAAAAGAAAATTTATCACTTGGGCTAGATGCTTCAAAAATTTTAGGAGCGACTTTTGAGTTAAGCTCAATTGTTAAAGTTGAGAATAAGTAATTAAATCCTTTGGGAAATCCAACAAGAGCCTGAGCTCCCTTTAATAAAAGAATTAAAATAAATATGGTAATTAAAACACAAAAACTAGCAGAAACAACAATTCCAGAATTATTAATACTTTTAAACAACTTATCTGACTTTGAAACTATGAATACTAACGGAACAAAAAGAAAACTCGAGCGCAAAACTGAATGAATTATTTCGACAGCGTATTGTTGGCAGGCATCACTATAATTAGCTGCAGCAGCATTCAACATCGCTATAGTGCTAATATCTGCCGGCCTTCCATAAACCAAAAAAGAAGTTAAGTCAAGAATTGCCCCCCCCACAATATTAAAATCAGTATTATTGATACTTGGCGCTTTTTTAAACTTAGCAAAAAAAATAAAGTAGAGGCTGCAAGTATATACTCCAGTATAAAAATAAATCGATTTAACCAAGTTTTCCAGGTTACTAATTGAGGACCTCCAATGCTCATCAACCGATCTACTGCATAAAAATTATCCATCCATAGCAGCAGAACAAAAATAAGCAAAATACTAACAATAACAGTTAAATAACCTTTAGCCATCGGCAACTCTATTTTTAACGTTTGATACAAAGTGGACTTACTATCCTCAGAAAAAATCTTTTTTATTGACTTAACTGAATATTAAATTTTGTTATTGAAGGTTTTGGATTTGCTCTCTCATCTTTTCAATAACAATCTTCAAATTTAATGATGCTTGAGTCATTTCAATAGCCACAGCCTTACTACCAAGCGTATTCGCTTCTCGATTTAACTCCTGCATCATAAAGTCTAGTTTTTTTCCAACTTCATCACCTTGAGTTAAAGTGCGTCTTATTTCTTTAACATGTGTAAGAAGTCGATTCATTTCTTCATCAACATCCATCTTAATTGCATACAAAAGAACTTCCTGACGGATACGCTCGCGAACTTCTTCTGACGATAATTCGCTTTTAGCTGACAGAATCTTTTCTAAAGATTCACTTAATCGTTGCTCCAACTTTTGTTGCAATGTTTCTAGCATCAACGGAAGCTTTGGCTTTAGCTCGCTAACAATTGATTCAATTTGAGTACAGTAGTTCTCAATTACTGTCGATAAAGCTTCACCCTCTCTATGTCGGGATCCATTAAAAATATCTAACGCACTCGTTAAACCTTTCAATACCTCGGCCTTTAGCATTTCCTGATCAATTGTTTTAGATTTTAAAAGACCAGGATAAGTCAAAATACTCTCTACTGACATAGATGCTGCAGATGGTAATTCTTCTAATACTTGTTTTTGCAAAGATAACAATGTTTTCAAAGAGTCTGTATCTAGTTCTTTTTCGACTTTGATATCCCCCATCCAACTAATACGGCAGTCAAGCTTGCCTCGCTTAACTCTTGAGGTAAGAATGGAACGAATATCACCTTCAAATGCTTTTAATTCATCGGGAAGTCGACAAGATACCTCTAAATAACGGGAGTTGACCGACTTAAGCTCAATATTCAAAATACCCAAAAGGGTTTGCACTTGGTGGTGAGCAAACCCTGTCATACTAAAAACAGCCACAATAATTCCTTAATGCTTGAATTTCCAATATGTGGATTTTAACCAAATCCAACGTCTCTTTCCTTTTTTAATTTTTATACAGATTTAAAACCAAAACAAAAACTAGTACACCCAAAACAAGAAAACATAACAAAACACTCTCTGGAGTAATCACTATTGGAGCCAACCCCAACAATATCATCAACTCTACGATCCCAAACACCCCAACCCAAGCCACTCTAAAATGAAAGCTCTCCGGACTCTTAAATTTCGAAAGCCTCACCTCCCGTTGCACTAATCCATCAATCAAACATGCACCAAACAAAGGAAGCATCAACAATCCCAATACTACTGTTGTACACAACCGCCCAATCGCTAAAACCAATAAAGCAAATAACGCTTTAAAGTAAGGCGTATTCCCCGTTCTTTCTGTTGCAGCCATCATTTCTGACTCTGCAAACCCTTGCGTCATTTCAATCGAAGACTCGTACCCTGTTGGAATAACCCCAGAACTCCAAGCTTCTGGTATCCTCATCATTCCCTTATCAATCGTTGAAACAAGGTCAAATCCCAAATTTTCCATTTGCCATGCTCGTTCTTTTTCAATAATCGAGAAGATATAAGCCTCATTTTTCATCCCTGGCCACCAAATAAGTGACACAGCAACACCAAAAATCAAAACCATCCAATAAATACGTGCCATCGCTACCCCTTCTTTGCTACCAAAATTGGACACCGCGTCTTATACAAATACCCAGCTGAAACCTGAACGATTGCTTCACAGTTAGGAAGTCGCCCTAAAAACTCCGCTGGAAATAAAGCTTCTAAGTTGGAAGACATTTGTCTTGCTACGCCACCTGTGTAATCTGGATTAAGGTTTGTTGAAGCTCGTGATGAGACAGAAAGCGTTTGATTAGCAATATAGGTTTTTCCTAAAGTCGCAACGACAAAGTCTTGTGTCATTCGATCTTTGGTCCGTAAGGCAATCAAATTATTTAAGTTTCCTAAAACAACGTGAGCTGCCTCTACGCTTCCCATTCTATGAGCAAGGTCAGCAATCGTTTGCATAGCGCACGTCGTATGAATCCCAGACTCTGCCCCTTTGTTGAGAATTTCAATTAGAGGGACATTAATCACGTTTGATACTTCATCCACAAATAAGCTAATTCGAGGTGCTTTACCTCCTGACAGGCCTAAGTTGTATCGGCGACCTGCAATATTGGCTAAATCGGCTAACCAAATCCCAGCTAAGGTTGATGCTACGGTGGGGTTGGGCATGGAGTCGAGACCAATATATAAAACATGTCGCCCGTTAATCACTTTTTCCAAATTCATCACAGGACGTGTATCGTGAATGTCCGTGATCGATGGTGAAAGACTATCAGCCAACTTCCCAGTTGTAAGCATCGACAAAATTGGCAATAAAGAAGCCGTAATCTTGGAGTAGTGCTCTTTGTTATGACGAAATACTTCAACCAACCCGTCAATGGCAGGATCGCTTTGAACAATGTGCAACTCGCGCTCATAAAACGCTACGAGGAGCATCAACCTTTGTGTTACAGCTGGGCTCGGCGCCCAACCGGCATTGGCAAGCAACTCTGCCTCATCTTCTTCCCAATTCTCTTTTGCATAATGAGCTACATGACGCTCAAGCAAAGGCTCCAACAAATCATAAATGCCGAGTCTCACGTGCTTAGCAATGAGGGGCAATGTGGGGCGAATCTCTAACGCAATAAGACCTTGAGCAATGGCGTTCACTGCCATCCAAGCGAAATTAGCAAAGCTTTCATCCATATTGGGAGGAAAGGCTTGACGAATACGCGAAGCAATTTCAGTGGCATTCGTAAATGTGTGCATAGGATCTAAACGAATCCCTACATCAGGAAATGCCGGGTGAAACGTCAATGGATCCATCCGACCACTGGCTCTGCAAGCATGCAAAATATTGTCTTTCAGGCGCGAAGAGTGTTTGGGGTCAATCACAATCACCACATCACCTCGAGCAATGGCTTGCGCTACTAAGTGACTTAAATACACCCCTTTACCGGCCTGCGTGGTACCACACAGACATAGTCCCCCTTCAAAATTCTTTAAAGGTCGAAAAAGATTTTCATCGGTGTCACTTACTCCATGAATAATCGGTAAACCTTGTGCTTCTTCAGGTAATGCTGATTCACCAATCAAGAGTCGTGAGATCCAATGCGGTAGCTGCAACTTGGTCCAATCCAATTTCATCAACTCATAGAGCTTTTGTGAGTGCTCCGGCCACCAACGAAACCCCACTCCTAACCAAAGGTCCTCCCCATGCCCCTTCATAATCTGAACCAATTCCTCATAATTGATGAAAGTGAGTTGAGATCCTGAGAGCGCAGCTCTTGCCACCAAGACGCGAATCGCTTGATACGCACGTAAGCCAATCAAAAACAGCGTGATCGTCCAAAGAACAGCGCACCAAGACAAAGGAAGCTTGTGACTGAAATAAAGCCAGGTCACCCAAGTAAAACTTAATAACCAAGCTCCAACTGACACCAATTCATACGCAGGTCGCCAACATTCATATCGATCAAAACTTTGCGAGGTTTTCTCAGCATTCATACCTTTCCCTCATCAAAAAGATCCAACTGAATACTCTCCAGCCCCTCGTCCTCTCTAACTCCTAGACTCACTGATTCGCCCTGTTCATCAAGAATTCTTTCCGACGTTTTCTCTGTAGTGTCATTTCCCAAAGGCTTTTCATTTTGAGCATGGTGAACACCACATTTTTTATGCTTCAACATGGCAAATAGCGTTTCATAAGAAATCGCTTCTTTCTCAAGCCCCACTTCATGCTCTATTTTGAAAACTTGGGGCACCAAAACCGGTGCTGAAGCCTGATCACCCGTTTCACTAGGAAACTTTGCAAAAAGAATGGACTGTTCCCCATCCAACAACAAAAAGCCTTCCTTTTCGAATTTAGCGATTAATAGAGTTGGATCTTTAATCTCTTCTGAACGCTCCAATAATCGTCTTGGTAGCAAAATGCCCTCATCGACCATGAACTCAGCGACTTCGCTACCTAGCATCGTCAATAATAAAGCCAGTGCTTTCCCCATTTCGTTTGTCTCTTCAAGGCCACCGTTCGCAGTCCATCTCCAATGAATTGATGATGGCGCTTCTACCTTTTTAGGCAAGTGATCCTCGTAAGCCTTTTGTGATTTTTCGATCACCTCTCGTGTTAAACGACTGATCCCCGCAATTTGAGCCAAGTCCATGCCATCGCACTCAAAAGCACGTTTGGTTTTCTTGGGATCGACCTGACCTACACTAAAGAACTTTTCATCAGAAAGTTTGATGGCTTCTCTTGGTTTTGCATTGGGCGTGACCGCAATCATCGCAGTGGCTGTGCCACCATTTGATGGCAACGTAATTCCAGCGTCTAAAAGTAATCCCGCCCAAAGATTCGGGTCATTGGGCAAATCTTTCAGACCTTGATCCGCTAAATCTCGAATCAAGATATCGCAAACATCCGGCCAAAAAAGAAACAACCCGTCGCCTCCACGCCTTAAAGGGCTATCTTTGGCGTTGACCGACCAATCCTGCCAAATACGCGCTCTTAATAAACGAATCAAGGTTTCTTGCCAACCGTAGGGCTTTAAGATGCGGCCTAACTTAGCCCCCATTCGCTCACGCTCTAATTGGCAGGCTCGAAAAACACCCAAGTCCCGCGCATAAATAACAGACGACGGATCAAAGTCAGCTGTTTCAGTAGCTGTGAGTGCTCGCATGAGTTCTAATAGAGGAACATGCCCCGCCTCCCCTAACCAAGCTAAGGTTTGAGGAGGCAAAATCATGCGAGCGACAAAAAGCTGTAAATTGATACGCTTAGCATTCACTGGACGAAACCTAGGCTCTTTCCACAATAGCGACAAATCCAATTGAGGATTCTTTTGAAGCTCACAAGTTACCCAATCAAAATAAGTGCTACCTAACGGGTTAAATGGAAGGTTTGCGACAAAGTGCGCTTCATCCATTTCAAAAAAGGGATGACTTTTTAATTGCGATGGACGAATTTCAATTTCGTTAACCAACACTTTGACAAAGGCGCAGAGACTCGCCAATAGTGCTGCACCTTTAAGGCGAGATTGGATAAGCTCTTGCGCCATGATGTTGCGCTCAAGCTTCACCGTCCCTTCCATGATTTCAACCGCATAGGTTGCACTTTTAATGGACGCTAAAAAAATCTCTGGAACCCTCTTGGTTGTCAAGTAGGATCAAAATAATAAAATTCCATGCT
>Lana_p2__coassemble_961_pt1 | contig 15451 bp, 14 predicted proteins | sample Lana_p2__metabat2_high_PE_010 | metagenome-assembled genome bin Lana_p2 | reverse complement strand
CTATCGGGGCAGTGGGGTGATGTGTGGGGCAAGGCCGGTGAAGACTTTGCGCTAACGCCTTCGAAGGAATAATTGCCCTCTTTCAAACCTAAAATTGTGAAAACAAAAGGCGAGTTTGAGATTTAAAAAGATTCGATCTTAAACTCGCCAATCATGATATTAACTTCGTGCCGCTAAAACTGATCAAGGCTAGAGACAAGCGTCCGAAGAGCGTGAGTTAGTCTTGAAAAAGATTGTCTAAAGTGTAGAAACACGTGTTAGGCACTGAGACCCCTTCCTCAAATCAAGCCTGAGCAATAAACCCAATCGAAGAGCAGGAAGTTGAGAGGCTTTACCTGCACGATTTCTTGTAACACTTGTGCTTTTGTCATCGTTGACTTTTTGAATTTGCATTCGTAGCTTGTCAAGCCCTCATCATCCTTCGTCACCACATCAAATTGATCCTTACAAAAGGAATTACCGAAAAATACTCTTTACTTTAAGTGCTCTGTACTTATTTGCTATTTTCTTGATTCTTTTGGCAATCGATATGTTCAATGGCAACTACCCCTCCCTTTTTTTGCTAACATGAATCTGTATTTGGTTAAAAGGCAAAGCAGATGAAGCAATTTGAAGAACGGGATATTCAGGAATTTCCAGCCAAAACATATTTGCGGGAGGATGGGTCGTCAGTACTCGGGATGAGTATTTTGCAACATGGATGTCTCACGGGGCTTGTTTTAAAAAAATTGCTTGATTTGATCAAGCTTTCAGAGAAATCAGAGTTATTGCCCTCTTCACTGTCCACGCTAGCAGCGTTGCACGATATAGGAAAAGCTAATCCCTACTTTTTGCGTAAGCTGCTTTTTAATAGTCAGACAAATGTCCACTGGAAAGATTGGGTTTCGGATGCACGAGCAGAAGTGCAAGAGACGCCCCATCCAATTGTAAGTTCAGCTGTTTTGAAGCAGCTTGGTGCTCCTTCGTATTGTTACCAGCTTGTAGCAGAACACCATGGTCACCCACTGACAACACGTATTCCTTCAGCGACAGCTGAATATTTGGGTGGCGACGTTTGGGAAAAATTTCGCGAAATTCTTGCCGAGGAAATTTTGAGTCTTTCGGGGTTAGAAGGATTCCCTGTTAGGCTCAAAGATCGACAACGAAAGCATATCCAGACAAATCTTTGGTTAGGATGGGTGATTTTGGCAGACTGGATTGCCTCATATCGTCAAGAACCTGTGCAGCTGGGAACGGAGGAAGAATGGGCAGCTAAGCTAGTGTACGATGCGGGCTTTAAATCGCTTCGGCTACAAAGCGGTAAAACGTTTGAACAGGTATTTGGCTTTCAACCTAGACGAGCTCAAAGCATGTTGATTGACGCCTATTCGGGGCCTGGGATATATGTACTGGAGGCTCCCACTGGTTGCGGAAAAACCGAAGCGGCTCTAGGTTTGGCTTTCAAAGCATTAAACGCAGGAGATGCATCCGGTGTGTACTTCGCATTGCCAACGCAACTGACAAGCAATCGTGCACACGAGCGTGTACAGCAGGCTGTTAACCGATACCTTGGCGAAGAGACAGATGTCAGATTGACTCACAGTGGTGCTCATTTAAGGTCGGTTCGCATGGGTAAGGAAGCTGCTCCAGGTGGCATTTGGTATACCTCCTCTCGATTGGCGCTACTTTCTCCATTTGGCGTTGGGACGGTTGATCAAGCCTTACTGGCGATCCTCTCAACAAAATTTCACCAAGTTAGGCTTGCAGGTTTGTGTGGCAAAGTCGTTATTCTTGATGAGGTTCATTCCTATGATGCCTATACGCTCGAGTTAATAGCACGTTTGGTGAAAGAGCTTAAAGCAATAGGGGCTATTGTTGTTATTTTGAGTGCAACGCTTACTCAGTCAGGATTAAAAAAGATTTTAGGCGAGACAGAAGGCATTGAATCTAAGGGCGTTGTATCGTTGACAGTTAAGACGTCGGAAGGAATTTATAAAGCTGATGACGAGCGGGCAGAAAAACACTCTGTAGCTCTGAGATTGCTTGAAGACGCGAATGCCGAGGAGGAGGCTTTTAACGAAGCGATGAAGCGTGTTCAGTCTGGTATGCAAGTGCTTTGGATCGAGAATAGTGTAAAGGCTGCCCAACGAATATATGAGCGATGCGTCAAGCAAGGAGTTGTATCAGGACTTTTTCATTCACGTTTCCGTTCAATTGATCGTGAAAATAATGAAGGACGATGGACGGATATTTTTGGTAAAAAGGGTAAAACAAAGCGCTTGGATGAAGGGCGAATTCTTGTAGGTACTCAGGTTCTCGAGCAGTCTTTGGATCTTGATGCAGATTTTATGGTGACACGTGTTGCTCCACTTGATCTGCTGATACAACGCTTTGGTCGATTATGGCGTCACGCTTCAACGATAAGACCGATAAATTGCTTGCGGGCAGAATGTTTGATATTGGCCGCTCCAGAGACTCAGGAGATTTCACCAAGATTGGGTGATGGCCTAGAGCAACCATTCGGTGTTACAGGCCGTATTTATCATCCCTATCATTTAATGCGCACGATTGAGACTTTAAAAGTTCGATTGTCACAAGACGAAGTGTTGGATTTGCCAAAAGAAGTTAGAAGCTTATTGACAGCCGTGTTTGATGAGCGAGAGGAAGTAACGCAAGATGGACAGGCGTTCAAGCGTCATCTTCAAGCTCAAAAACAAAAGTTGGAGGATACGGCACAGGGTGTTTTGAGTGCTACGCATGAGCAGCCTGAAGAGTTGGCGACCCGTTTGATTGAGTTACCAACATATGAAACTATAGTGCTTTTTGAGAAGGACTTAGAGGGACTTTCAATTTGTACTACGCCAGAGGAAGTGACGCTTTTGTTTGAAAGTTGCCTTGTCCATTCCTCTCGTCAACTAGCTCCCGTAGGGGTTAACGCAGTATTGGACAAAATTGGGGTCAAATTGCAACCTTGGGCAAAACGATCTCATCGTTTCAACAATTTGACCTTTTGTTTGTGTTCAGCAAATGGGATATTGACCCGGGGTGATGGTGCTCCAGTTGATCGGCCCGCTTTTTACTCTAAGGATTTAGGTTTGATCATTTAAGGCAGGAGGGTGGCTCTAATGGGGGTGTTACATGTTGAAGTATTGAGGGTTATAGTTATTAGTAATGACGATTTTTAGCTTGGAGTGTCAGGAATGAAAGCAGATTTTAATCTCGTTGAGAATAAGTGGATTAAGCTGATAGGACATGAATCGGTCAGCTTGTTAGAGTTTTTCAATATGCAGGAGGCGCCAACGCTAGCAGGTACACCCATTCAGAAGCTGATTCTTTTCAGATTTTTGCTAGCAATTGTTCAAGTTGCCTGTCCTTTAGAAGATGAAGACGAATATTCAGAGCTGTCCGTTGAAGATTTAAAAACTCGAGTGAAGAATTACCTAGAACAGAAAAAGAGTTGTTTCTACCTGTTTGATCCTGAGCACCCCTTCCTTCAGCATCCTGATGTCAAAGTTATCGACTCTAAAAAGCTGTTGCCTTTATCAGCCTTTTTATCAGGTGTATGCGCGGGAAACGCAACATTACTTTTTGATGTTAATAGTCAACAAACTTCGCTCTCCGATTCGGATTTTGTTTATACATTTTTGTCTTTGGTGACATTTGGTATGGGGGGTAAGAAGCCTGACAAATCGCTAGTCTTCTCAGATGGACTAGTGAAGAAAAGTGCGCCTGCCTCTCCAGCATTAGGGCGTGGTTGGTTACACAGCTTCCCAATGAGTACAGATATTTATCGTTCGCTAAAGCTCAATCTCGTAACGGCAGAAATGTTTGATAGAGACGAATTGAGTTTTCTGACAAAGAGTGTAGGCACTGCCCCATGGGAACAAATGCCCAAGACAGAGGTGGGACAAGATGCTTCAGACTACGTGCAATCTCTAGTTGGGTGGCTTGTGCCAGTGAGTCGTTTTTGCAAACTTTTTGATGATGGAGTTTATATGACATCGGGTGTGTCGTATCCTCCCATCACGACGGCAAAATGCGATCTGACAGTATCAACTAGAAATGCAGGTACTGAGAAAACCAAAAAGATAACAGCAGTTCGTGCTCGCAGAGATGTTGCCCCTTGGCGTCAACTCGATGCAATCTTAGCTTTTTGTGGTTCTAAGCAGACAGAGGGATGTCGAGCGCTCAAACTCTTTCGGACGGAGCGTCAGGATGACATGACAGCCATTTGGTGTGTGGGTCTTCAGGTTTCTGAGCAATCTGGCGAGCAATATATGTCAGGAAGTGATGATTTCGTTGAAAGTACATTTCGAATAGAGCCAGGTTGGCAAGATACGATCTTTTTTAAGAAGTATTGTGACGAAATGGCTTGGATCGATAGCGTAAGAAAGAAACTTTATGCTTGCGTCACTGGCTATTACAAGGAACTGATGGCAGCAGAGTTAGGACCAAAGTTTGCCTCTAGGGCAGAGGATGAGTTTTGGGGACTATGTGCACCAATAGGAGTCAAAATGGTTGAGACTTGTGGAGTGTCTGATCCTCAGGTGTATCGTCAGGTTTTCAGACAGGCGGCGGTCAAGGCCTTTGATACGGTATGTCCCAAGTTAAATGCACGTCAGTTGATGGCTCACCAGAAGTGCCGTCCAGTTTTTATAAAGCAATGTGAGGTGAAGAAATGATTGAAAATAGCGAAACGATCTCCGTAAAGCACAGGGGACGCGAGAATGTTGCACGATTTGTCAATGATGTCCATGAGCGAAGCCATAAGGACCACGGGTATCGAGCTTGTTTTCGTCGTGCATTGAGTCCCGCTCAGGCACCTCAAATTTGGGGAGAATTAACGAGCTATATTGATATCACTAAACCAGTGGATCGTGCACTTTTTACGCTGGTTGGTGCTTCAATCGCATTGGAGAACTCAGAAACATTAGGTAAGCACGGACTGGGAGCAACACTTCGACAATGTGGTTCAGATAAGGCCTCTCAATCAGAAGATAAGTCAGATCCTCAAGTCGCTCGGCTAAGAAGAATTTTGCGATGCCGCACCAGTGATGATCTTTGTGAGGTGCTCCGACCTGTATTAGCACTTATTCGTAGCCGAAAGCCGGGAGCCCTTGATTATGTTCGTCTTCTCGATGAGTTGCTTTCCTTTGATTTTGCTCAGGAAAGAGTTAAGGCACAATGGGTTAATGACTTTTATCGTAAGTCCTCAGAGGAAGATGACAAATGAATCTTTATGCAGGTAGGGTGTATCTTAGCCTAGAAGCTCAGGCTAGGCTCAAAATTACGGACCCTTATTCCATTCATAGGGTGCTACTTGAAATGGTAGATGGGGAGCGAAGTCCAGAGCCTGAAGCTTCTTCGGGTCTTTTGTGGGTGGACAAGGGGCAAACACTTTATGGAAGGCGAATCGACTTTCTGTCGCATCATCCAGTACCACAAGTTGCGACCTCAAGTGATGTTTCGATCGAGGTCAGACCGTTGCCAGAAGGTTTTTTAGAACATGAATTGTATCGCTTTCAAATTTTTCTAAATCCGTGCCGATGCGTTCAAGGTAAGCGAGTGGCAGTAAAAGGCGAAGAAAACATCAAAACATGGTTTTTGGAACGCGCAAGCAAGCGAGGTATGCAGGTATCTATTTCATCAATCGATAAGATTGGGAGAGACGTTTTCTTTAAGAAAAATCAGCGTGTTGTCTGTGCTCGTGCAAGAGTCAGCGGCATTTTAAAAGTTACGGATAAAGCCTTATTCCAAAAGACCTTTTTGGGTGGAATCGGCAAATGTCGAGCATTTGGATATGGTTTCCTTCAAGTTTCTGTTATTAAGTGAGGCATTACTATGAAAAAGTTTCCAATCATTGAGTTTCATATTCTTCAATCCTTCCCGGTTTCTTGCCTTAACCGAGATGACGTAGGTGCTCCCAAAACGGCGCTGATTGGTGGTGTTGAGCGTCTGCGCGTAAGCTCCCAGTGCTGGAAGCGTTCTGTTCGTCAGGCACTTCATGAACAAGGTGTCACGCTCGGCGTTCGCACGAAGAAGGTCAAGGACAATCTTCTCTGTGTCCTTCAGGCAAAGGGGTTCGATGGAGAGGCAGCTGAAAAGGCAGCCCAGCTTCTGGCCAAGTCATTATCAGATGACTCTCTTCTGTTTATGACCGACAAAGAGTACGAGGCTTTTGCTGACTATGCGATTGAAAAGAACTTGGAGGTTTCCGAAATCAAATCAGCGGAAATTTCAAAGATTCTTAAGAAGGCAAAAGTCGCTTCCCTCAGCGGTCTAGATATTGCACTTTTCGGACGAATGGTTGCTAAGGCCCCCGTAATGAACGTTGAGGCTTCTGCTGCTTTCAGTCATGCAATTTCAACGCACGCCGCTTCGCCGGAATTAGATTTCTTTACAGCGATGGATGATATGGGAGCAAAGGATGAGCTGAGCACAGGTGCGGGCCACATGGGTACAACCGAGTATGGTGCAGCAACCTACTATCGTTACATATCCCTTAATTTGAGTAAGCTCGTCGAAACGCTCGGTCTTGAAGATGACCCTGAAGCGATTAAGACTGCTATTAGCGAGTTTGTAAAGGCACTTTACACGGCGGTACCCTCGGCTCGTCAAGCAACAATGAGTGCTGCTTGCCCGTGGGTTTATGCTAATGTGCTTGTCCGTAATGGGCAAAGAATGCAGTGTGGTTTTGAAAAGCCTGTTCGAGCCAAGAGTCAGAGTGGCTTCCTTGAACCAAGCATTGAAGCATTAAAGACAGAACTTGCTCGTCAAGAAAAACTCTCAGGTTCACTTTATGGCAAGGTGGCATCATTTGAATTTGGTTCTGCTGAAGGTATGTCCATTGATGATTTGATTGCTGGAATTGAAGAAGCCGTAGGAGTCTAAATGTCCAAGTTTTTGTATTTGCGGTTATCAGGCCCTATGCAGTCTTGGGGTAGCGGGAGTCTTTTTTGGCATCGTGGCACAGAATTCTTTCCGACAAAGTCAGGCGTGTTGGGTTTGATGTTTTGTGCAATGGGGCTAGAGGGTGCTCAGACAGAGGCTTTGGCAGAAGTCGCTCGCTTACCTCAGATAGTGCTTCAAATTGCTCGTTCAGAAGATGTACAGCGTTTAGCTCCAATTCTTACGGACTTTCATATGGTTGGTGCAGGTTATGATGAGGATGATCCTTGGCAATTAGAATGCGTCCCTAAAACCTCTGAAGGTAAGAAAGCTGTGAATGGTGGGGCAAAGCTAACAAGACGTGAGTATCTACAAGATGCTAACTTTGCTGTAATTCAGGAGATTCCGGAAACATGGGAAAAAGCCGTTATAGAGTCCTTTAAGATGCCTGTGTGGGATATCTATTTAGGCCGGAAGTGTTGTTCGCCAGCGTTACCAGTTTTCGGTGGCATCTTCGACAATGAAAGTGAGGCTTTAGCAAAGGTTGAAGAAGAGATGCCAGAATTTTATGGTGAAGGCTTCACAATTACTTCCGTCTGGAAAGAATCGTCACTTGATAACGTATCTGCACGAATCATTAGAGATGTTCCTTTGAGTTTTGGCAAGATGAAATCATATGCCGAACGAGCGGTGATCCGTACTGATGGTATAGCGCTTACCTAAGGGTTTACGCTAACATTTTGTTATTTAACAATTTGTGTTTATATTAGGTGGGACGACTACAAGATTTTGTTGTTTTCTCCGCGTAAGCGGGGATGTTTCCTTCAATCTTGATATTGCTCACTACCGCCTTTGAGTTTTCTCCGCGTAAGCGGGGATGTTTCTTACTGCAGGTAAGTTCATGGTTGCCGATACGAGTTTTCTCCGCGTAAGCGGGGATGTTTCTAAAGACTTGGTCATTTGGATGCGTGGGGATCCGTTTTCTCCGCGTAAGCGGGGATGTTTCTTCCTCCGTGTCCATCATGTTGTTTGCCCCCGGGTTTTCTCCGCGTAAGCGGGGATGTTTCCTTAGCTGCTTATGGTGTTGTAGGTGATAGTTTGTTTTCTCCGCGTAAGCGGGGATGTTTCTGAGGTATGGCGATATTTTGATCCCATACGTCAAGTTTTCTCCGCGTAAGCGGGGATGTTTCCGAACGCCAAGTCTGATGAAGCTGAGATGGAGCGTTTTCTCCGCGTAAGCGGGGATGTTTCTAGTCCATGACAAGCCTAGGCATGTATGTTTTAGTTTTCTCCGCGTAAGCGGGGATGTTTCCTAAATATTGTTCGAACATCTTCGAGTTTTCTACGTTTTCTCCGCGTAAGCGGGGATGTTTCCAGCAGTCTCTTGACACCAATCGCGGAACGTTGAGTTTTCTCCGCGTAAGCGGGGATGTTTCCAGTGAACATTCGACCCAAGGCGGATACGGCCAGTTTTCTCCGCGTAAGCGGGGATGTTTCCTTGGACTTTACCAGATTCAGTTAATACCTCTGGTTTTCTCCGCGTAAGCGGGGATGTTTCTACAGGGTTCGCCGTTGATCTCGTTGTTCGTTTGTTTTCTCCGCGTAAGCGGGGATGTTTCCACAACATTTGGGGCAGATTACATGAATTTGAAGTTTTCTCCGCGTAAGCGGGGATGTTTCTGAAGCGCTCGTCATTATTACATCATTACTCAAGTTTTCTCCGCGTAAGCGGGGATGTTTCTGGATAACGACTTCGAGTTCGCTGGCTACTTGGGTTTTCTCCGCGTAAGCGGGGATGTTTCCGATTAAAACGCTTTAAAAATTGGGCAATAAAAGTTTTCTCCGCGTAAGCGGGGATGTTTCTAGTTGGGGACCTGCAAGTCCAGCGTCTTCTAGGTTTTCTCCGCGTAAGCGGGGATGTTTCCATAATCAAAGAGCGCAAGAGTAGTGGCTTTAAGTTTTCTCCGCGTAAGCGGGGATGTTTCTTATCCCGATTTTGGTACGTCTACAGTTAACACGTTTTCTCCGCGTAAGCGGGGATGTTTCCTGAGCAGTGATGACAAATATTATTCACTCATCGTTTTCTCCGCGTAAGCGGGGATGTTTTTGGCATGGTCCAAATGCATGAGGCTATGTCTCAGTTTTCTCTATGCAGTTAGTAATAATGTCAGTTCTTAAATTTGACATAAAAACTGTTTACTTTTGCCAACTGCTATAAGAGTGCTATTTCATTGTTGATGTATATTTTGAGGAGGTATTCAGTGAGAAAAATTTTATTTCGAGTCACAAAGGATATGTTTCCACAAGTCAAAGATCGGTATCCATATATTTATTTGGAGCACGGACGTCTTGAAATTGATGATAGTAGCGTTAAGTGGATAAGTGCTGAAGGATTTGTGGTTCGCCTTCCAGTAGCCACAGTTGGATCCCTGTTTTTAGGTCCAGGAACTTCTGTTACTCATGCTGCAATTCAGGCTATTAGTTCGAGTGGTTGTTCAGTTTGTTGGGTAGGTTCGGAGTCGATGTCTTTTTATGCCTATGGCATGCCTTCAACTGCGGATACGGAACCTTTGTACAGACAGGGAAGGTTAGCATTTAATCCAACAACTCGTGTTGAGGTGGCAAGACGAATGTTTTCCTTGCGGTTTCCTTATGCAGACTTGTTAGGAAAAAGCTTGCAAGCCATGATGGGAATGGAGGGGGTACGTGTTCGGAAATTGTACGCAGACTTGTCCGAACAGTATGGCGTAACGTGGCAAAAACGTTCATATGTCCCAGGAAAGCCAGCGCAAAGTGACCCTGTCAATCGAGCATTAACATTTTTGAATCAGCTTCTTTACGGGGTTTGTACGTCCTCTCTATTAGCTTTAGGGTACTCACCCCGCATAGGATTTATTCATTCTGGTTCTCCAATGCCATTTGTTTACGATGTGGCAGACCTTTATAAATCAGATTTAACCATTGACCTAGCATTTAAGCTTGTATCTGAAGATGTGAATGTATTCGATCGTCACGTTTTAATTGATGCTTTTTGTCAGCGCTTGGTTGAACGTAAAGTTTTGGAAACGTTTGCAGAAACAGTCAATAGCGTGTTGGATGTAGAGGTATAACAGATGATTGTCGTATTTGCGGAAAAACTTCCACCAGCAGTTAGAGGGAAGCTAAAGCTATGGTTTATAGAGCCAACTCCAAATGTATTTATTTCAAGTGTCTCTGATGCATTGGCCGGTGATGTTGCCGATAAGCTTTTCGAAAGCTGTCCAATAGAATCAAGTATGTTAATTGTGAAATCTAAGAGAAGGGCGCCAGGATATGTTTTGATGCAAAAAACAGGGACATTAGCTCAAAGTAAGTTGACGACAATGACAGGATTACAGTTGGTTAGGACAAGACTTATAAGTGATAAGGAGACAAGCACCTAGTCATGTCTAGATGGATCAGATATTGTGCCGGTTCGAAAAGTTAAATGAAGCTTGGTAAAGGAAAAAGTTTAAAGTTTTTCGTAGGTTAGCTAAAAAGTTAATAGGAATTTGCTAAAATCGTAGCTCGTTACAAACCGCCCAATAATTTCAGGCGGTTTTCTTTAACCTTTTTACGGACAATCTGACGAAATGGAAAATTTGCCTCCTTGCCCGAAGTGCGGCTCTGAATATACCTACGAAGACAACGGCATGTACATCTGCCCTGAATGCGCACATGAATGGAATGATGCTGAAGTTGCAACTAGCGATGATGATCAATTGATCGTCAAAGATGCTAATGGTACGCTTTTGGCTGATGGTGACAGTGTGACAATCATCAAGAGCTTAAAGGTCAAGGGCGCTTCTTCGATGCTTAAGATTGGCACCAAGGTTAAGAACATTCGTCTTTGTGAAGGTGATCACAATATTGATTGCAAGATCGATGGTTTTGGCGCCATGAAGTTAAAGTCTGAGTTTGTCAAAAAGCTTTAATTTCAGCGAGATCGCTTTTCAATAAAAGGGCACAAAGGTTTTGGCTTTTGTGCTTTTTTCTTGAGTGACTGATGGCTAGTTTCGGAAAAATTCTTTTAGAGAATATCTTTCTGCAATCTTGGGCATAAAAATTGCTCCGCGTTTGGTTAATAGAGTGCTTTTTCATGATAGTGTGGATATAAGGCCAAGTCCCGTAGGGACTTTCAAATAAAGTAAATCTATGCGATACTAACGTATCACATAATGATCTATTATGAAGACCTATAAGTTTAAGCTCTATCGTGCCAAGCGCAATAAGAAGTTGCATCGACAAATCAATGCAGCCGCTTTAGCGTGGAATCACTGTTTGGCTTTGACAAAAAGGTACTATCGGATGTTCGGGAAGTCTCTTTCCGAATACGCAGTCAAAAAGCACTTAACGCATCTCAAGAAACGCAAACCGTTTGCCTACATGAAAGAGCTTGATGCTCAGGCACTTCAAGAAACTGTTGAACGACTCTTTAAGAGTTACAAACGATTTTTTGAAGGTCGCAAGAAAGGCGAAAGATGCGGCTTCCCGAAGTTTAAAAAGGTAAGGAAGTTCAAGTCTTTTACCTTAAAGCAAGCAGGCTATAAAGTGCTTGAAGGCAACGAGCTCATCATCCGAGGTCAAAAGTACAAGTATCACCAATCCCGTGAAATCCAAGGGAAAATCAAGACAATCACTATTAAGCGGGATGCTTTAGGCGATCTATGGGTTTGTTTTGCCGTTGAAGAAGTTGAGAATCAAGTCTTGCCACGACTGGGTCATTCAGTTGGGTTAGACTTTGGTTTAAAAACCTATCTCACCGCATCAAATGGACAAACCATCGAATCGCCAGAGTTTTTCAAGCTAAATATCAGAAAGGTCAAGAAAGCCAATAAAGCGCTGTCTCGTAAGGTTGAAGGGTCCAACAACTGGTATCGAGCAAAAAGGGATTTGGCGCGTCTGCATCGCAGTATCGCCAATCAGCGAAATGCTTGGCACTGGCAGTTGGCTCATCAATTGGTAGGGCAATACGCTTTCATTGGCTTAGAAACCTTAAACCTCAAAGCGATGCAAAGGCTTTGGGGGCGAAAGGTTTCCGACTATGGATTTTCGGATTTTGTGAAATGCTTAGAGTACAAAGCCAAAAAGGTAGGCTCGCAAGTTGTTCATATCAACCCTTGGTACCCATCAAGTCAACTGTGTTCGGCTTGTAGGTGTCAATATGAAGGAACGAAAGACTTGAGCGTGCGTACTTGGCAGTGTCCTCAGTGCGGAACAGAGCACGATAGAGACCTTAATGCTGCGACCAATATTTTAGTGGAAGCATTAAGAGAATATGAACAAACAACGGGTGGGGCATCATCCGTTTCGGAGAGATGGAGTAAGACCGTCGATTGACGGCATCCGTTGTTTGATCCAAGAATCCCCCTGGTTCATTAGCAGGGGTGAGTATGTCAACAAGGCACGCCGTCAAAGGCAAAAACTGAAAAAGCTTCTATTACAGGACAATATTTTTAATTGGCAAACCAAAACCCACCGCGAAAGGTGGGTTTTGTCAGATGTAAAGCGATTAACGATTACTTCAAAGCTTCAAAAACGCGAGCCTTGATTTCATCGATAGCGCCCAAACCGCTGATGCTGCGGTATTGCGGAGCAGCAGCGTCGCCAGAAGCGGCTAAGTCACCGTAGAACTTCACCAATGCTTCCGTTTGTGCGTGATAAACAGCCAAACGCTTCAAAACGACTTCTTCCTTGTCGTCATCGCGTTGGATCAACGGATCGCCCGTGACGTCGTCCTTGCCTTCAACCTTAGGCGGGTTGTAGACAACGTGATAGGTACGGCCAGAAACGGGGTCAACACGACGACCGCTCATACGCGTAACGATTTCTTCATCGGGAACGGAGATTTCGAGAACAAAATCGATCGGAACACCAGCAGCCTTTAAAGCTTCAGCTTGCGGAATCGTGCGGGGGAAACCGTCAAACAAGAAGCCGTTGGCGCAGTCCGGTTGCGTCAAACGTTCTTTGACCAAGCCGATGATGATTTCGTCAGAAACCAATTGACCCTTGTCCATCACTTCCTTGGCAGCCAAGCCTAACGGGGTACCGGCCTTAACGGCAGCGCGCAACATATCGCCCGTAGAGATTTGCGGGATACCGAATTTTTCTTTGATGAAAGCGGCTTGCGTGCCCTTACCGGCACCCGGGGGTCCAATCAAAATCAAACGCATGGACTACACTCCTAAAAAATAATAACAACTGGCTCTCTTATCTGAGCCACACTACTTACAACGCTATTGTAAACCAAAAAGAAAGGGCTTTTTAAAAAGCCCGTACCCAAAAGGATTAGTTTTGTTTAGCAAACGCCTCTCGGACGCGCTCTAAATCCTCTGGTGTATCGACACCGGCAGGAAGTGCTCCTGGCAATATCGTTACTGCAATCTTGATGCCATACCAAAGGGCCCGCAATTGCTCCAAGCTTTCCCAACGTTCAATCGGGGCTTGCTCCCATTGTGGGTATTGCTTTAAGAATTTCACTCGATAGGCATAAAGGCCAATATGGCGTAAAGGATTTAAACCTTCCGGTAGCGTGTTCGGATCAGCTCTGAAAGCATCTCGAGGCCAAGGAATGGGGGCACGGCTAAAAGTAATGGCATTACCATTATTGTCGAGCGCAACCTTCACGACGTTGGGACTCATGAACTCTTCCAAACTATCGATCGGGTGAGCAGCGGTTGCCATATCGCACTCGGGGTGGTCTTCTAATAATTGAGCCACTTGAGCAATCACTTGGGGCGGAATTAAAGGCTCGTCGCCTTGAACATTAACAACAATCGCTTCAGGAGGTAAGCCCATTTTTTCGACGGTCTCGGCCAAACGATCGGTGCCTGTTGGGTGCTTGGCTGACGTCATTACAGCTTTGATGCCTTGAGCCTCACAAGCCTTCATAATGGCTTCGTGGTCTGTTGCAACGACGACATCTTTAGCACCAGATTCGAGAGCGCGCTCAGCGACACGCACGACCATAGGCTTGCCTGCAATATCCTTAAGCGGCTTTTCAGGCAAACGGCTCGATTGCATACGAGACGGAATAATGGCGTAAAAAGTTGTCATTTTTAGCCCTCACGAACGAGGCTTAAACGCTTGGCGTAGGCTTCACACTCTTCGGGCGTGAGCTTTTGAGCTTCTTCAGGAATCATGTTCGGGATACCATTTTGCATTTTAAAGCCCAACGCACAACGCGGGCAGGCAAACTGAGACTTTTCTTCATCCCAAACTAAAGCACCCTTACAGACCGGGCAAACGAGACTGGCGGTCAAGCGGGAATCAAGCTGCATTATTAGCCCCTTTTTCTTTTAATTTGTTTTCAATGAAATCCACTAAGTACGGATCGATGTCAACGAGATACTCTACCCAATAAATGCGCTCATCCTTAGCAAGTTCTGGATGTTGACGACACTTCACGGCGTCTTTGCCGGTGATAAGAATGACATCTTCCTTGGCGTTTTTAAATGGATTGGAATCAAAAGCGAAGTGATCACCCAATTCCACCATTTCGCCTTCGATGTCATGTGCACGAAGCATGGCAAAAAAGCGACCCGGCGCTGCAATACCGGCAGCGGCACGAACGGTTTTTCCACTTGCAGCTAATTCATCCAGGTCAAGCGACTTTGCCCCATCCAAAGAGCGAGCCTTACCTAAAACGGCCGTGGCTGCAAAGCGTGGCGTACGACTATCAAACGTATCTTCGGTTGCATTCAGAACGATAGCATCAACCTCATCAAGACGAGACGGAGGTTCACGCAAGGGTCCTGCAGGCAAAACCCAACCGTTGCCTAAACCGCGAGCTCCAACGACAGCAATTTCAACATCGCGCGCTAGTCCATAGTGTTGTAACCCATCATCACTAATCATGAGGTTGCACTCAGGGAACTTATCCAAAATGAGGTGAGCGGCTGCGACTCGATCGCGAGCAACAGCAACGGGAACTCCTGCTTGTTGAGCAATCAATAAGGGCTCATCGCCCACTTCTGCTGCGGGGCTCGTGGGCGTGACTAACTTGGGAAGTTCATCTTTGCGACCAAAGCCACGGGAAATGACAGCCGGACGCCATCCACGACGAATGAGTTCCTTGACTAAGGCAATCGTAACGGGTGTTTTACCCGTGCCACCAACGTAAATGTTACCTACAACGACCACGGGAACGGGGATCGCCTTAGGTACAAGATTCTTGCGACGTTTGCGAGCGGCAGAGAGAAAAACCAAGGATAACGGACTAAGAGCACAAGCTAAAAGTCCACGTTTGGTCCATTGGCGATGTAACCAGGATTCGATACTAGCGCGCATCGGATCCTCCGAGCATCGTAGAAAACGGTAACAAACCTATCGGTACTGTACTGTCTGAGGACATGTGTGTAAGAGATAACTCATAAAAATATTAACCAATTAATGATACACAAAAATTATGACGTTGCCTGCGTATTTTTAAAGTTTTGCAAAAAAGTTTTCCACAATCAATTTATTCTTTAATTTTAAAGAGTTAGCTTATGTATCAAAAGTTTTCCACAATAATTGTTGAAAAGTCTTATAAAAAAGCCTAAAAAACTAGGTAACCCTATATATA
>Lana_p2__coassemble_642_pt1 | contig 20720 bp, 18 predicted proteins | sample Lana_p2__metabat2_high_PE_010 | metagenome-assembled genome bin Lana_p2 | reverse complement strand
TGAGTATGTTTTTTAAATATGCTTAGTTGGGTTTAATTAGATTTTCCCTAACGGCGGTCAGTGTCTACTCCTGACCACCCTTGACTACTCTAGTCTAGAGTACAAACTATTCCCATTCAATAGTACCAGTGGGCTTTGGCGTCAAGTCAAAAACGACTCGGTTAACACCTTCAACCTCATTGGTAATGCGATGAGTGATGTGTTGCAACAAGGCAAAAGGAACATCTTCGACAGTAGCCGTCATTGCGTCAACTGTATTAACAGCACGAATGATGACAGGCCAAGCATCAGTTCGCTTGTTATCTTTTACACCGACACTCTTGAAGTCAGGAATAGCAGTGAAATATTGCCACACCTTACCTTCCAAGCCATTTTTTGCAAATTCTTCACGCAAGATAGCATCAGATTCACGAACGGCTTCCAAACGGTCACGCGTAATAGCACCCAAGCAACGCACGCCAAGACCAGGGCCAGGGAACGGTTGACGGAACACCATGCTGTCAGGCAAACCAAGCGTCTTACCAACCATACGGACTTCGTCCTTAAAGAGCAATTGCAACGGTTCAACCAAACCGAACTGGAGATCTTCAGGCAAACCACCAACATTGTGGTGAGCCTTCACTCCATGGCTTTCTAAAATGTCCGGATAAATCGTGCCTTGAGCCAAGAATTCAATACCGTCTTGTTTACGAGCTTCTTCTTCAAAAACACGGATAAACTCGGCACCGATCACCTTACGCTTGGTTTCTGGATCAGCAATCCCGGCCAATTTATCCAAGAAACGATCCACTGCATCCACGTAAACCAAGTTGGCGTTCATTTGGTTGCGGAATACTTCAACAACTTGCTCTGGTTCACCCTTGCGCAACAAGCCATGATTAACGTGCACACAAACCAATTGTTGGCCAATAGCTTTAATCAACAAAGCGGCAACAACAGAAGAGTCAACACCGCCAGACAAAGCAAGCAACACCTTCTTGTCACCAACTTGCTCGCGGATCACTTTCACTTGTTCTTCAATGAAAGCATTTGCCAACGCTTCATTGGTGATGCGTTGCATGCTTTCGGGGCGAACGATAGTGGACATCGGAATACTCCTAAAACAAAAATAAAATAATAAAAAAACTCATGCGCCACGATCATTTATCCTGAATGGCTCGGGCTTTTATCTACTCATCGATTATAACAAGAGAGGATTGACTTAAAAAAGAAAAGGTCACAGATTTTTTTATTCTGCAACCTTTTCTAACGAGTCCTTAAGCTTCAAGAGCTTAGGCTATTCCCACTCAATTGTGGCTGGCGGTTTACCACTGATATCGTAAACAACACGATTGATACCGCGAACTTCATTAATAATTCGGTTAGAAACCTTACCCAAAAGTTCATACGGCAAATGAGACCAATGAGCGGTCATAAAATCCGTTGTTTCTACACAGCGTAAGCTAACAACCCATTCATAAGTACGACCATCACCCATCACGCCCACACTCTTTACTGGCATAAAGACGACAAAGGCTTGGCTGACTTTATCATAAAGGTCCGCAGCACGTAGTTCTTCAATAAAAATAGCATCCGCTTCACGCAACAGGTCTGCGTATTCCTTTTTCACTTCACCCAAAATGCGCACACCGAGACCTGGGCCTGGGAATGGATGACGATAAACCATCTCAGCAGGCAACCCCAAAGCGATACCTAATTCACGAACTTCATCCTTGAAAAGATCTCGAAGCGGTTCCAAAAGCTTTAAATGCAAAGTTTCAGGCAAACCACCCACATTATGGTGGCTCTTAATTGTCTTAGCCTTCTTAGTCTTTGCTCCAGCTGATTCAATTACATCAGGATAAATGGTGCCTTGTGCCAACCATTTGGCTCGAGATAATTTAGCAGCTTCTTCTTGGAATACTTCAACAAACTCGCGGCCAATAATTTTTCTCTTTTGTTCAGGATCATTCACGCCTGCCAAGGCATCCATAAAACGTTGCTCAGCATCAACGACAATCAACTTCAGACCCATGTTCTTTTGGAATGTTTCTTCCACTTGTTGACGTTCATTTTTGCGCAATAAGCCATTATCAACAAACACACATGTTAATTGATCGCCAATAGCCTCATGGATTAAAGCAGCTGCGACAGAAGAATCAACGCCTCCAGATAAGCCTAAGATAACTTCTTCATCACCGACTTGCTCACGAATTTTTTGAACAGCTTCCTTGGCGTAATCCCCCATAATCCAAGAGGGTTCTGCTCCACAAATATCCAAAACGAAGCGATTCAAGAGGTCGCGTCCCTTAACAGTATGAGTTACTTCCGGATGGAACTGAACCGCATAAAAGCCTCGTTTTTCATCACACATCCCTGCAATTGGGCACGAAGGTGTAGAACACATTACTTCAAAGCCAGGAGGAATTTGAGTAACTTTGTCTCCATGGCTCATCCAAACCTTTAAGACTGACTCACCGCTCTCATTTTTAAAATCTTCAATACCTTCAAATAAACGACTATTGCCATGTGACTTAACTTCAGCATAGCCAAATTCACGTTTACCGATATTTTCAACTTTCCCTCCCAACTGTTGAGCCATCGTTTGCATACCGTAGCAAATACCTAAAACAGGCACTCCAGCCGAGAAAACAGCTTCACTAGCTTGGTCATTATTTTCTTCATAAGCGCTCATATGAGAGCCAGACAAAATAATGCCTTTAGGGTTAAATTCACGAATGAAGCTTTCACTAACATCGTTAGGACAGACTTCGCAGTACACATGAGCTTCTCGCACGCGACGAGCAATCAATTGTGTAACTTGGGACCCGAAGTCCAAAATGAGGATTCGATCATGAGCCATAGTATTGGCCTTTCTTATAAGGTTAAAAATCAGAAAAAGCGCGAGAAAACTCGCGCTTTTTCTTAACTAATCAAGATTAGTGATCTTGACGATAGTTCGGGGCTTCCTTCGTAATACGGACGTCATGGACGTGAGATTCACGCCAACCGGCAGCCGTAATTTCGACGAATTCAGCACGATTGCGCATTTCTTCAATCGTAGCACAACCGCAATAACCCATGGAGGAGCGCAAGCCACCAATCATTTGATAAACGATCGAAGAGAGCGGACCCTTGTAAGGAACCATACCTTCGATACCTTCCGGAACAAACTTGTCGATGTTACCAGAGTTGTTATCTTGGAAATAGCGGTCTGCAGAACCCTTGGTCATAGCACCCAAGCTACCCATACCACGATAGCTCTTGAAGGAACGACCTTGGTAAAGAACAACTTCGCCCGGAGCTTCGTCTGTACCAGCGAACATACCACCCATCATGACAGCATGTGCACCAGCAGCAATAGCCTTAGCGATATCACCAGAGAAGCGGATACCACCGTCAGCAATCAAAGGAACACCCGTATCCTTCAAGGCTTCAGCAACATTGGATACAGCCGTAATTTGCGGAACACCGACACCAGCCACAATACGCGTCGTACAAATAGAGCCAGGGCCAATACCAACCTTAACACCATCAGCACCACGGTCTACCAAAGCCAAAGCAGCTTCAGCAGTAGCGATGTTACCACCGATAACTTGCAAATTCGGATAATTTTTCTTGACCCATTCAACGCGATCAAGAACACCCTTGGAGTGACCGTGAGCCGTATCAACGACGATCACGTCAACACCAGCATTCACCAACAACTCAATACGTTCTTCCGTACCAGCACCAACACCAACAGCAGCGCCAGCCAACAAACGACCATGACTATCCTTGGCAGCATTAGGATGTAAGCCAGCCTTGATAATATCCTTGACGGTCATCAAACCAGAAAGATTGAAGTCCTTATCAACAACCAACACACGTTCCACACGATGTTGATGCATCAAAGCCTTTGCGTCATCTAAGCTAGCACCTTCACGAACCGTGACCAAACGTTCTGCCGGGGTCATGATTTGTGAAACAGGAATGTCCATGCGCGTTTCAAAGCGCAAGTCACGAGAAGTTACCATACCTAAAACACGACGACCGTCAACAACAGGCAAACCTGAGATATGACGTTCACGGCTCAAGCGTAAAACTTCACCCACCGTCATACCAGGTGTTACGGTAATCGGATCAGCAACCATACCTGCTTCGTGACGCTTAACGCGAGCAACCTCTGCTGCTTGTTGCTTAGCGCTCATGTTCTTATGGATAAAACCAATACCACCTTCTTGAGCCAAAGCAATTGCCAAGTTGGATTCCGTCACGGTATCCATTGCAGCGGAAACCATCGGAATGTTCAAGGTCAAATTACGAGTGATTTTGGTGGAAAGAACCGTATCTCGAGGAAGAATTTCCGAGTGGGCCGGAACGAGAAGCACGTCATCGAAGGTAAGAGCCTTCTGTCTAATACGCATGTTAACCTCTGTCGAAAAAGATAAAGAAAAAGATATTCGGCACTCGCCATAGAGTATGGCGTTTTTAGATTAACAACGTATTTTATCCTATTTGAGACACTTTGGGCGACAATTTTAAACTTTTTTTGCTCGTTTACCCGAAAGTCTTGCTACTCAAAAAAGTCGATGCTTGCCACCATTACGTCCCATGGTCAAAGTATGATTTTGTGACTTGTTTTTTTCTTCACGCAAACGGCGGGCAGTCATGGGGTCCACGGTCAATGGAGGCAATATCTCTATACGATCTCCATCGATGAGCTCCCGATCTAAGTCACAACGTTCGTTCCAAACAGCCAAACTGTGCTTCTGAGATGGTGTGATTCCAGCAATCTTCAAAGCGACCTCTACCGTGGCACCGCTTTGAACTTCTACTTCTGACAATTGGACCTGGTCACCATTAACTTGAGCGACATGTATACGCATTTTGTATATTTCCTTCACATAGATTACAGAAGTTTAAATTAAAGACTACCACTGAAGCAAACTCCAGCTTGCACACAACATAATGGTTTGCCACTACGACCTAGCACTAATATCTCTTTAAAAAACAGACTCTTAGAATTTTAACTATCCATCAATAATGAAGGAGTTTTGCCGTGAAGAAAAATCTCATCGATGAAATGATTGAAACTCGGCGTACCATACATAAAATGCCAGAAGAGGGCTGGACCGAGTTTGAAACTACTTATCTCGTCTACCAACGACTAAAATCCCTTGGTTACACTGATATACGTTTAGGAACGCAAATTATCAACCCAGAGTTTGTTATGGGACGAGATGAGGAGATCGTCGAGGCAGCAATAAAACGCTCTGTATCTCATGGTGTTCCCCTCGACTTTATAGAAAATAAACTTCAACGCTATACTGGTTGTATTGCAGTACTTAATACAAATCGCCCAGGACCTACAACCGCTTTACGTTTTGACATGGACTGTAATCCTGTTCAAGAAACCGCTGACCCAGAACACCTTCCCAATAAACTTCAGTTTGCTTCTGAACACCCTGGCTATATGCATGCTTGTGGCCATGACGCACATACAGCCGTTGGTTTGGCTGTAGCCCGCTGGGCAATGGAGAATATTGAGCAACTAAGAGGAACTATCAAATTTATTTTTCAGCCATCTGAAGAAGGAGTTCGCGGAGCCGTTTCGATTGTCAAGTCTGGTATCTTGGATGATGTAAATATCATCATGGCAGGTCATTGCGGAGGAATCTCAAAACTCACGGAAGTTGGACTCACCCACCGTGGGATGATGGCAAGTACCAAATTTGATATCAGATTCAAAGGAACTCCCTCTCATACTGGTAATGCCCCGCATAAAGGTCATAGTGCTCTTTTGGCTGCAAGTGCAACTGCAATGATGCTCGTTGGTATTACAAGGCACGGTGATGGAGCGAGTCGAATTGCTGTCGGCCGCATGACCGCTGGCGAAGGGCGCAATGTGACTCCTGTGAATGCTTATATCCAGGGTGAAGTACGAGGTGAGACAGCAGAAATCAATGACTTCATGATGGATAAAGTTAGAAAAATTGTTGAAGGCAATGCTCTAGCATATGAAGTTGAAGCTTCTATTAAAATTGTTGGTCAAGCCACAACTTTGCCGGAATGCCCAAAACTATTAGATGACATACGAGAAATCGCTCAATCGATTCCTAGCATCAGCAAAATCCATGAACTTACCATACCCTCTGGAAGTGAAGATTACACTCACATGATGAGACGTGTTGTGGACAAGGGTGGACAAGCGGCTTTCTGGCGTTGGGGATGTAATCATCATGGACACCATCGTGGCGACTTTGATATACAAGATACCGTCTCCATGCCTATTGCATTTGAAGTCACTCAACGCTTCATTTCCAAAACAAATGGTATCCTCTAATTAATTATTTGTATCAATACAAGTGTTCAATCGAAATGTTGAACGCTTGTAATCTTGAGACCAATTGCTATGTTAATTTTCGGTGTACTTTTCAGTATTTGTCTCATCGCAAGCCTTGCTCTATATGCAGGTACTCAGGCAAAAACCCAAAAGAAAATGGGGGCAGGCTTAGTCACAGGCGTTATGCTTGGTACCATTATTGGTGGCGCAAGCACTGTAGGAACTGCTCAATTAGCCTTTACTTACGGCGTATGTGCGTGGTGGTTTACCATTGGTTGCGGAATTGCTACTTTAATTTTAGCTTTCATTTTTGTTAGTCCGTTTCGTAAAGGAAACGGCAAAACCCTTATCGGAATGATCTCTTCTGAGTATGGGCAACACGTTGGAGTTACCGCTTCTGTCCTGAACTCATTTGGTACTTTTATCAATGTTTTATCGCAATTAATTGCTGCTACATCCGTTATTGCCGTCGTTTGGCCCGAACTTAATCTAACGGTATCACTGATAGGTTCTGCTTTATTAATGATCATTTATGTCGTATTTGGTGGAACTCGTGGAGCTGGTATTGTAGGTCTTTTAAAAATGACACTTATGTGTGTCTCTATGCTTTCATGTGGGGCTATTGTTTTGTATCTATGTGATGGTTTAGGAGGCTTCATAAGCATGGTAAATACTATTGAGACTCCTAATGGCGAACAATATCTCAACTTTTTTGCTCGTGGTTTGTCTACTGATTTAGGAGCCTGCTTTTCTCTTTTAGTTGGTATCGTTACAACGCAAATTTACTGTCAAGCAATTACAACTGCGAACTCTAATCAAAGTGCCCGGAGAGGAATCATTCTAAGCTCTTTACTTATTCCGATTATCGGTGCCGGTGGTGTTTTGGTCGGCCTATATATGCGAGCGCACTACCCTGAAATTCTGGCGAAAACAGCATTAACTCAGTTTGTTTCTCTTCACATGCCAGATTTGTTAGGGGGAATTGTTTTGGGAACTCTTTTTATTGCCGTTGTCGGATCAGGTGCATGTCTTTCATTAGGCATTGCAACAATTTTACAAAAGGATCTTATGGGACCCAAGCTACAAAAACTTTTAAAAATTAAAAGTAGCAACACTTCAATGCAAGTTATCCTCGTCGCTGTGTTAAGTACTGCTGCGCTTTGTTGCGTTGTTCTTGAAAGCGATATGATCCTAAATTTTGCCTTCTTATCCATGGCTCTTCGTGGCTCAGTTGTTTTAGCTCCACTTTTAGGCGCACTTTGGTTTAAAGGCAAGATTAGTGGTTGTTATGCGCTTGCTGCTAGTATTGTTGGTCCTAGCATCATGATCGGTCTGAAACTTTACGGTTTTCAATGGCTTGACCCACTGTTTATAGCTATTATGGGCACATTCTTGCTCATGGCGATTGGTTACATTCGTCAAAAAAAGACCGAAAAATCATTACGTAATTGCTAAAATAATCCATCTCTAAATCAGTTGTAGAAAAAATAAGAAGACATGGCCAATATTGTTAATCGCAAAGCCAACTTCGACTACTATGTCGAAGAAAAATTTGAAGCTGGAATGGTACTTCAAGGCTGGGAAGTCAAATCCATTCGTGAAGGCCGAGCACAAATTAAAGAAGCCCACGTAATTATTCGCAATGGTGAGCTCTTTTTACTCAACGCCCATATTACGCCATTGAAAACTGCAAGTACGCACGAAAAAGCCGATCCAACTCGTCTTCGCAAACTTTTAATGCACGCTCGAGAAATCAACAAATTAATCGGTAAGGTGGAACGAGCTGGCTATACCCTTATTCCTCTTGACATGCATTTTGTTCGAGGAAGAGTGAAATTAACCGTTGGACTTGCTAAAGGGAAACGTCAATTCGAAAAGCGTGATGATGAAAGTAAAAAGCAATGGGAACGCGATCGTCAACGTTTGCTTAAAACAAGAAACAGATAACCGACTAAAAAAGGAGTCATTTTCTGACTCCTTTTTATTAAGTTATGCTCTTATTCAGTTTTGTTCGTTTCCTCGCCTTCTGGCTTTTGCTCTTCAGCCTTAGGATCTCGGAAATGTAAATCAAAACCAACTAATAACTCCGTCCAACGCTTCCACAAAAGCAACATTTCAGGGGCAGCATCTTCACCAAAGGGTTCAATACCCTTTTGGGAAAGTTCAAAAAGCGTGTTATAGACTTCTGCCATAAACACCGCAAAGGCAGAAAAAATTAATGTATTGTTATCATCTGGTAACTTGCCACCAGAAGCTTGAGCCAATTCATTTCCCAATTTAAAACGTAAGTTACCTGCTAAACCGTTAGGATACCATTCTGCATCAAGCTCAAATTGTTCATTCTTACCCGTAAACGTTGCACCCAACCAATTTAAGACCTTGCGATCAATTTCATCCATTTTTTCTTCAGTCAATTCTCCTTTAGCTGAAGCCTGGGAGCGCTGATACATATCCATCATGAATTGACTTAAAATCGCACCCGTAATGCTCGGATGACGAAGCGGACGTTTACCACAATCGCTTTGGCATCCCTTGCAATCACCATTACAACTCATCGTTAAAACTCCTCTACGTTTTTAAAATCACTTGCTACGGGTGCTCCCGTTAAACGCAAGCTCCATAAATCAACAAAAGCTTCGATAACCGGATTATTTTCTAATCCGTGCTCCATCACCGAACCTTCTTTTAAAATAACAAAAATTTCACTGACAAAATAAGCAAAAACATTAAATGCAAATGACTCATCATCGTTAAAGTCAAAATCGGGATTTTGAGCCTTAATGTCAGAGCCAACAGACTCACGCAATGAATTTAACAAAATTGCTTCATTAAATTCTGACTCACATGAAAAATGCTCATTTTGTCCAGTAAACGTTTGAGCTAGCCAAACAGTCAAATTGAGATTAGCTTCTTCTAATTTGCTCATCTCCATCTCGCCTTGCATAACTTGCACCACACGATTCCAGGTATTTATAACGGACTGTTCTAAAACCTTATGTGCAACGGGGTAGGCAGAAATATTAGGCAACGTTTCTCTTTTTGTCGCGTAACAATTAGGACAGCTCACTTTTTATTCCTCAAAAAGCACAGGGTCTGACTCTCTTAACCCCAATACTCTCTCGGCCCACATAATGCAAAGGCGTTTACCTTCAGTTTGAAAATTCATCGTATCTAAATGATTAGCAACAAGCTTCATCAGTTGGTAAACATCGCAGATATACTCAAAAGCAACGGCCTGTAAAATATCACGAGTATCCTTCAAATCTTCGTCAGCAACTCCGACTTTTTCAAAACGATCTTTCATATATAGCTTCAAGTACCCTGCCAATGGATCTCCTGTCCAATGTGGCTTCGCTATAAATTGTTCATTTTTACCAGCTAAAACGGCGGCAAGAAAAGCTGCTGATTGCTTATCCATTGCAATTGCCTCTTCCCTCTTTAATTCATTACTTGCCACCATTTTGCTTCGACGCGTTACATCGTATAAAACGACCTCAAACAACTGCGTCAAAATATCTTTATCTCCCAAATAAAATTGGGCTTCATTTTTTTGTTCTTGAATAGGTTGAGTTTGTTCGAGATCGCTCATTTACTCCCCCAAAAAGTAGCGAATCCACTTCGACTTTAGAGCATTGCACCGAAGTTCAAACACATCTTGAGTTTGTTGTTCTTGATGCACTGTTGCTAATAATTTTAAAAATTCCTCGGCCATGCCTGAAATCACGACCAAAACCACCATGTTAGGATCGCGTTCCTTACACAAATCTTCGCTAAGAAGTCCTAATGGGACTAATGTATCGGTTAAACGCTTTGCTAACACCTCAACTTGCAAATGAGGTGGCACTACAACCCCCTCATACTCCTGAGAAAAGCAAGCTAGCAAATTAATTGAGGCTTCCATCATACAGTCCCCTGCTTGCTGCTCATCACTCAGTTCAGTTGCCTCAAAGATCGAAGAGAAAAAACGATCCATCATGGCTTGCATAACCAAAGGATCGCCTATATTAACAGTCCGATCTGTCCCCATAACAAAGCTCCCATATTTTTGAAAACTAGAGGCAATTTTAACAAAAAGCGCAATGCTAACGATTAGAGCTAGCACTGCGCTGTTATCTGCCCATCTAAATTTGAATCACTTTATTGAATCTATGACGTTTTTAGCCTGAGTTGCCTATTTGATTTTAGATACAGCTTCAGGATCTGTTTGACGCATAATACTCATAGCCGAAGCAATCATACTTCCCATATCGTTTAGATTGCTGGGTAACAAAATTGTATTTCCAGTCTTTGCGACTTGAGCAAATGCTTCAACATACTGTTGTGCCACTTTTAAATTCACAGCATCCATACCTCCTGGAGCTTGAGTGGCTTCAGCAATTTGACGCAAAGCCTCTGCAGTTGCCTTGGCAATAGCTAAAGTAGCAGCTGCTTCCCCTTCTGCTTTATTGATCGCAGCTTGCTTTTCACCTTCAGACTCTGCAATAGCAGCCTCACGAGCACCTGTTGCTAAGTTAATTTGCTCTTGCTTACGCCCCTCAGAGGCAGCTACCACTGCTCGCTTTTCTCGTTCAGCTGTAATTTGTTGTTGCATGGCTTGGAGAATAACCGCCGGTGGTGTTAAGTCTTTAATTTCATAACGCAAAACTTTAACACCCCAATTAAGTGCAGCCTCATCAATTGCACTAACAACAGATTGATTAATTAAATCACGCTCTTCAAACGTCTTATCCAGTTCCATTTTGCCAATGACGCTACGCAATGTTGTTTGTGCCAATTGGGTAATAGCAATTATATAGTTGCTAGTTCCATAGCTAGCGCGCTTCGGATCTGTTACTTGGAAAAAAAGCACTCCGTCAACTGATAACTGAGTATTATCCTTTGTAATACACACTTGACTTGGCGTATCCAAAGGAACTTCCTTTAATGAATGCTTGTATGCTACGCGATCAATAAAAGGAATAACAACATTTAAACCTGGAGATAAAACTGCATGGAATTTTCCCAAGCGCTCAACTACCCAGGCTGATTGCTGAGGAACCACCTTAATGGCCTGAAATGCAAACACGCAAGCTAAGGCCGCCAATGACAGAGTAAAGGTTAAAAAACCATCCATTTTCAACTCCTCTTTCTTATAGTTTTTGAAGAATTAAGGTATTGCCTCTTATCTCGACAATTTTATGTAAACCCGCTTCTTGGTGATGTGGGTCAATTGCTTGAGCAGTCCATTGAGCGCCTCTGTATTGCACCAATGCTCGTCCCTTATCCCACAAGACAACATCAACCGTTTGGCCTTCATCTAAGTTTTGCAATGCCTGGGCCTGAGCATCATTTGTCATTTGAAGGGCACGTATTCGTCTGATCCAAACAGCACCAATGACAGAAACCAATGCAAATGCAACAACTTGCCACTCAATAGGAAATGCTAGATACGCAAGTGCAGAAGCTGAACAAGCAGCTACCGCCAAAACCAATAAGTAAAACGTACTTAGCATCAACTCTAATATACCCAATAGAACCGCAAGAATTAACCAAAGAACAGATGCACTGAAGACCATTGTTATCTCCTCAATATATTGTTCCATTGTAGCGAAATTTTAGAGCCCTATTTTGGATAGTAAGATAGGTTAAATCCTTGTATTACAACGCGCTAACCGGATTTTATTGATCTTGTTCGCTACGAACTCTCATAAGGCCGACGGAAATATTTAACAGATTCTTTGCAACTTCATTGCGAATATCCATACAAACAACATTTTCCATCATCAAACCATCACTACCTTTGAAGAAATCGCGATCCCCATCCGTTGAGATTAGTGTCATGATTTGTACATCTGGATTGATTACTCGGATTTCATCAACAATTTTTCTCTCCGTCAATGCGTCTCGAATAGTTAAAATCACAAGCTCTGCACTACCAATTCGAGCTCTATCCAAAGTTGTATGTTGTCGAGCGTCACCAAGAACAAAATTACGCATAATATCTGGTGAACTTATACGATTAACATTTTGTTCAATAACCAGAGTTGGATACCCCTTATCCATTAATGCGTCGTAAAGAGAACGCCCCATAATGTTGTACCCAACAATAACAACTTGGCCAACACCACGACGCTTAGAATTTCTGCTAGCTCCCCAAACAACCGGACTTGGTAATGGTCTTTCTGGTGCCAATTTTGCCAATAGTGGCTCAATAGCTCTAAAAAGAAGCGGATTAAGAGCAATACTTATAATGGAACCGGCCAAAATTAAAGTCATTAGCTCCTTGGGCATAAAATTCAAATCCACTGCCAAGGCCGCCAAGATAAAGGAAAATTCACCGACCTGAGCCAAACCTGCACCGATTGTCAACGCGTAACGCCAGTTGTAGCCTAGTAGCTTAACAACCGCAATACTTGCTAAGCCATTACCCAAGAAAATCACAACGACAACGCATAAAACTTCGGCAGGCCTATTCCAAAGAATCGAGGGATCAAACAACATCCCAACGCCCAAAAAGAATATGACAGAAAATGCATCTTGTAAGGGCAATGTATCCTGAGCTGCCCGGTGAGCGTACTCACTTTCGCGCATCATCATGCCGGCAAAAAAAGCACCTAGCGCAAATGACACTTTAAAAATCTCAGAAGCGGCGTAAGCAATACAGATTGCGATTGAAACAACACAGAGCGTAAAGATTTCTCGTGAACCAGTTTTTGCCGCTTTCATCAAAGCCCATGGCAACACACGGCGCCCAACGACAACCATAGTCGCTATAAAGCCCACAATCAAAAGACTCGTTTCGCCCATAGCCGTAGAAAGATCTGCAAAACTCATCGAGCCTTTACCCTGGATAGCCGCTAAAGATGGTAAAAGCACTAACAAAAGAACTGACACCATGTCTTCAACAACAAGCCAACCAACAGCTACCTGGCCTTCCCCTGATTCAAGTGCACCATGACTTTGTAAGGCCTTTACCATTACAACTGTTGAAGCGCAAGATAAGCAAAGGCCTAAAATGAATGAAGCCATGAAAGGCCAACCACTAAGCAGACCAAAGCTCATTCCTAAACCCGTTGTACAAGCCATCTGCAGTAATGCTCCAGGAATGGCAACGGCTTTTACTCTCAGTAAATCTTTAATTGAAAAGCTTAACCCAACACCAAACATCAAAAGTGTCACACCAATCTCTGAGAGTTGACTGGCAAAACCAACATCACCGACAAACCCTGGTGTTGTCGGTGCAATACAAATGCCCGCTAACAAATAGCCTACTAACGCTGGGATTCTAAGTTTATTAGCAAGGTAACCCAGCAAAAATGCCAAACCAAACCCCCAGGCTAAAGTGGCAAATAGAGAAATACCTTCAGACACTGTTTACACCCTAAATTCAAAAAAACTATCTAAGCCTAACGAGTACGCAAATTAAATGTTAGAAAAAATGTTTCTTTTTTTACGAATTACGCTCTACGATAGTAACTAACCGTATAAGAAAGAATATTTTTAGCCATTTCCTTGCGAGTATCTAAGAAATGAATATTAGGTAATAACACACCGCTGGACTCCTTAAAGAAATCTCGGTCTCCATCCTTAGAAATCAAGGCTAAAATTCGAACATCTGGATTAATTGCTCTACTTTCGTCAGCAATTTTTCTTTCTCTAAGAGCATCTTGCATTGTTAATACAACACAACTGGCATTAGCAACGCCAGCTTTTTCCAAAACCGCCGCTCGAGATGCGTCTCCCAAAATAAAGTTATGCTTTAATTCATCTTCTGTAACACGGTTGACATTTTGTTCAATAACAGTACAAGGAATATTCTTGTCACTTAGAGCTTCATAAATATCTCGACCCATTAGGTTTGCACCTACAATAACCACAGGACCTTTCTGAGTTGCTGTCTTCTTAGACTGCCAAACCATAGGATCTGGCATCTTCTTCTCTGGTGCTAAGAAATTTAATAAAGGCTTAATCAGTTTAAAGACTAAAGGATTTAAAGCAATACTGAAAATGGCCCCTGCCAAAATCAGTGTCATACCTTCTTGTGGCAAGAAACCTAAACTAACACCTAAACCACCTAAAATAAAACTAAATTCTCCTACTTGAGACAAACTTGCACCAATTGTTAATGCATAGCGCCAGTTGTAACCTAAGGCGCGTACTAGCACAATACTCACTAAGGCTTTACCTAGAATGATAATAGCTAGCACTCCCAAAACTCTAAGAGGCTCCCGAATAATGATCGTTGGATCAAATAGCATGCCAACGCCTAAAAAGAAAATCACTGAGAAGGCGTCCTGAAGAGGCAATGTATCTTGAGCTGCCCTGTGAGCATACTCACTTTCACGCATCATCATCCCAGCAAAGAAAGCGCCCAAAGCGAAGGAAACTTTAAAAATTTCCGTAGAGGCATATGCAACACCAATAGCAATAGCAATAACGCATAGCGTGAAAATTTCTCGAGACCCTGTCTTAACAGCTTGCATTAAAGCCCAAGGTAGAATGCGTCGCCCCACCACCATCATGGTGGCAATAAAGCCAACTATCAAGACACCGGTTTCAAGCATTGTCCAAAGAAAGTCTGAGTCAACTTGACCAACCACTCCGTCTTTGACAACCCCTGCAAGTGAAGGCAATAACACCAAAAGTAAAACGGTTGCTAAGTCTTCAACAACAAGCCAACCAACCGCAACCTGCCCCTCACCAGACTCGAGTGCCCCAAAACCTTGTAAGGCTCGAATTAACACAACAGTCGAGGCACAAGACAAACTTAAACCAAAAATACCGGCTGCCAATAATGACCAATCCCACCAAAGCGCAAGTAAACACCCCAATACAGTAGCCGCTGCCATCTGTAAAACTGCGCCTGGTATAGCAATCGATTTGACCCTCATTAACTCGCGAACCGAGAAGTGTAACCCCACCCCGAACATCAAAAGTGTTACCCCAAGTTCTGACAATTGTGCTGCCAAGGCAACATCACCAACAAACCCTGGAGTTGTAGGAGCAATACAAACACCCGCTAGCAAATAACCTACCAAAGCAGGAATTCGCAAACGATTAGCGAGAAAGCCGAAAAAAAGGGCTAAACACAAGCCCCAGGCGAGTGTTGCAATAAGGGTAAATTCATGTTCCATGAGTTGAAATCTGCTTTCTAAAATTAGGGAGGGTAACTTCAAAAGTATAGGAAAAATTAGACCAATTTGTCACCATTTTGAATAAAAAAAGCGTCTAATTTCACTCTAGGAAATTAGACGCTTAATTGAGCTCTCAAATAGTAGTGGAAAGCTCAGTTACAGCAAATTACTTGCTAGCTAAACGACGCCATGTATCTACAACGGTGTCCGGATTTAAGGAGATTGATTCAATACCTTCATCCATCAACCATTGAGCTAAGTCTTCATGGTCAGAAGGACCTTGACCACAAATACCGACATACTTACCGCGAGCACGGCAAGCACGAATAGCCATGGACAACATAGCCTTCACAGCTTCGTTACGTTCGTCAAAGCTTGCAGCGACAAGACCTGAGTCACGGTCCAAGCCCAACGTCAATTGCGTCATGTCATTGGAACCAATGGAGAAGCCATCGAAGTAATCGAGGAACTTGTCAGCCAAAACAGCGTTAGACGGAATTTCGCACATCATGTTGACACGCAAACCATTTTCGCCACGCTTTAAGCCATTGCGTTCCATGATTTCAATCGTTTGACGAGCTTCATCAAGGGTACGAACGAACGGAACCATCAATTCAACATTGGTCAAGCCCATTGTGTCGCGAACAAACTTCATTGCACGGCATTCCATACGGAAGCATTCAGCAAAAGTATTGGCGATGTAGCGAGAGGCGCCACGGAAGCCCAACATCGGATTTTCTTCATCCGGTTCATAGCGATCGCCACCGATTAACTTACGGTATTCGTTGCTCTTAAAGTCAGACAAGCGAACAATCACCTTCTTCGGCCAGAATGCTGCAGCAATGGTTGCCACACCTTCTGCAATCTTGCTTTCGAAGAAGTCAACCGGGCTCTTGTAACCAGCGCTTAAGCGTTCAACTGCATCACGCAATTCGCCATCAACATTTGGATAGTCCAAAACAACCTTCGGGTGGATACCAATGTTGTTATTGATGATAAATTCAAGACGAGCTAAACCAACACCCTTATTCGGGATGGCTTGGAATTCAAAAGCCAATTGCGGGTTACCGACGTTCATCATGATCTTAACGGGCACTTCAGGCAATGCACCACGCTTGACTTCATCAATTTGAACTTCTTGACGACCTTCGTAAATCTTACCCGTATCGCCTTCAGCGCAAGAAACGGTCACAACTTGACCTTCTTGGACGCATTCAGTGGCATCACCACAACCAACAACAGCCGGAATACCCAATTCACGAGCAATAATAGCAGCGTGACAAGTACGACCACCGCGGTTGGTAACAATAGCGCTAGCACGCTTCATCACCGGTTCCCAGTTCGGGTCCGTCATGTCCGTTACCAACACGTCACCTGCTTGAACACGGTCCATTTCGCTAGCATCTTGAACAATGCGAACTTCACCGATACCGATCTTTTGACCAATAGCGCGGCCTTCGGCCAACACCTTACCCTTTGTCTTTAAGGTAAAACGTTGTTGAACGTCTGCTGAGCTTTGACGGCTCTTAACGGTTTCTGGGCGGGCTTGCAAGATATAAATCTTGCCATCGATACCGTCTTTACCCCATTCGATGTCCATCGGACGACCGTAGTGTTTTTCAATGATGGTAGCGAACTTAGCCAATTCAATAACGTCTTCATCCGTAATTGCAAATTGGCGACGATCTTCTGCACTCACATCAACCGTGCGAACAGAACGACCAGCCTTAGCACCTTCCGGATCAAATTCCATCTTGATCAACTTACTACCCAAGGTACGACGGATGATCGGGAAGTTACCGGCTTCAAGCATAGGCTTATGAACATAGAATTCATCCGGGTTCACTGCGCCTTGAACAACAGTTTCACCTAAACCGTAGCTAGCCGTTACGAAAACGACTTGATCGAAACCACTTTCGGTATCGAGCGTGAACATCACACCTGCTGCACCGCGGTCAGAGCGGCACATACGTTGAACACCTGCAGACAAAGCGACTTCAGAGTGCGTAAAGCCCTTGTGAACACGATAGCTGATAGCGCGGTCGTTATACAAAGAGGCAAACACTTCACGCATACGGCTCAACACTTGGTCAATACCACAGACGTTCAAGAACGTTTCTTGTTGACCAGCAAAAGAGGCATCCGGCAAATCTTCAGCCGTAGCAGATGAACGAACTGCTACGCTAATTTCTTCTTGACCGTCCTTCAACCATTCGTAGAATTCACGAATTTCAGCTTCGAGCGCAGCTGGGAAGGGAGCATCTTCGATCATTTGACGAATTTCAGCACCGGCCTTGGCCAAAGCTTTAACGTCATCGACGTTGAGGTCCTTCAAACGATCATTAATGCGTTCTTCGAGATTGTTTTCTGTTAAAAATAAACGAAACGCTTCTGCAGTCGTGGCAAAACCGTCCGGCACACGAATCCCGGCGCTCGTTAATTGGCTAAGCAATTCGCCCAAAGAGGCGTTCTTACCACCAACGCGATCGACGTCGGTCATGCGTAGCTGGCTAAACGGATATACAAAACGACCTTGCGGCATTTTCTTCCCCCAAAAGAAAGATGGATTGTTAGAATAATGGAATTGTAGCGACAACCGAATCATTTCGGGTAATTTTTTGGCAGAAGGACAAATGTTTAATACCATTTCTTCCCCTAAGACCACTTCAAAAAGTGGCAAACGAGCCGTTTTTATCGTTTCTGACGCCACCGCCATTACGGCAGAAACGTTAGCTCACTCGGTTTTAACGCAATTTTCGGACCTAGAATATGATCAGGTTCGCATGCCGTTTATCGATTCACCTGAAAAAGCAGTTCTAGCTGCCAAGAAAATTAATGATGCTTATATCGAAACGGGTGTTCGTCCGTTAGTTTTCTCTACCTTCGTGGATGTTAATATCCATAAAACATTTACAGAAAAATGCCAAGGTTTCCGTATTGAATTTTTCCGCAGTTTCATCAAAGAAATTGAACAAGAAACTGGCTTAAAGAGCGCACACTCTATGGGTAGAAGCCACGTCATTGCTGACGAGGAACGTTACAATCGTCGTATCGAAGCCATCAACTACACCCTAGCTCATGACGATGGCCAAATGAATAAGGGTTTAAATGAAGCCGATGTCATCTTAGTTGGCGTAAGTCGCTCTGGTAAAACACCTACAAGTCTGTTCTTGGCAATGCAGTTTGGAGTTAAGTGTGCAAACTACCCATTGATTCCAGAAGACTTCGAACGCGGAGAATTGCCAGAAGTACTTCAAACAATGAGAGGTAAACTCTTCGGTCTTTCCATTTCTCCAGAACGTTTATCTCAAATTCGTAATGAACGTCGTCCAGGAAGTCGTTACGCTTCTATTGAAAACTGTAGAGCAGAAATTGAAGCTGCTGAAGAAATGATGCGTCGAGAAGGAATTAAATGGTTAACCTCAACAAGTCGCTCTATTGAAGAAATTTCTGCAACAATCATGGCTGAACTCAATCTTCATAATGCACATAAAATTGATTAGAACCGAGTTATAAAAAAACAGGCTACGACCCCCATTCGTAGCCTGTTTTTTTTCAATACCCTATTAAGTAAACTGACAACTAAAATTGCTTACCAAGTCAAGTACGTTACTATTGCAAAAGTGATCAATACAACGAGTTGAGCCAAAATAACTGGTCCTAAAGTTTTGAAGAAATCACTCTTAAAGTAATCTACTGTAATAGTTAAGCAAACATGGGTTGGCGTTATCATCTGACCTGCGACACCAAACACCATAGCAATACCAACTAAGGACAAATTTCCCATGCTTAAGGCAGCAACAATCGGCATGACAATTGCTACATGCCCCTGAGATAGACCAGTCAACATGCCAATCACGAAACTAATCATCGCAATAATGACAGGAATTGGTAAAACCGAGCTTTGGAAAGCTTGAACAATCTGACTTAAAAGACCCGTTGTATCCAAAATTTGGATAAACAAAAGAATACTCAGCACATTAGCAAAAAGCTTCCAATCCAGAGCACCAACAAAAATATCTCGAATCGAGACGGCTCGATTCATAAGCATCAGGATGGGAATCATGCCAACAACAACAATTGCCATGGACAAAGCTGCATTTAAGCCAAAGACAACCATTAAGATCACATTGGCTATGACTGGTACTAAAGAGAGAATGAAGTCAACATTATGCTTATGAATCAAGTCACGGTCTTGATCGGGCTTCTTTAATGAAAGAACTTTTAAAGGCTGAATTAAAAAAAGCCACCCTGCCACAAAAGCGACAATTGTGAGCCACCCCAAGTGCAAAATTAGATCACCAATTTTTACCCCAGCAATCCCACATGCCAAAATCATTCCTGGAATGAGTGGACTCGAGAATTCAAAGATATGACGAAACCAGAAATTAATCCCAGCCTTTTGCTCCGCAGTGATTTGAACACCTTTACTGGCTTCCTCAACAATAGGAGCAGAAAAACGGGCGCCACCAATAGACGGCAACAAGCCTAAAAAGGCAGGCATAATCGCCAAAGTAAATTTTGGGCTCTTAAACATACGATAGAGTGCCTGAACCATTCCAGCCAAAGCACCGCTCTTACGTAGCTCAATCTCTAAGCAAACAACTAAATACAAAGCACCAACCAAATCATAGTTACCCTGTTTTGATAGCATCTGAATCAGTGCATCAGATAACTCATTAAAAGTGGGATCAGTACATAACCAAATAAAGAGTCCACTAATCAAAATGGCAATACCAATAGGTTGCTTAAACCTCAGCAAAGCTAAAGTGATCGCAATCGCTAACAGAACAATAATAAAAATAGACATGACAAGCGGCGCTTAGAGAGAGTGCGTGTAATGCTGGTAAGAAGAACTTATTAGCAAAACAATAGATAAAAAAAACCTGAACCGCAAAACGCGTTCAGGCTTTTTAATAAATTGGTGGCCGGGACGGGAATCGAACCCGTACGCCGTTATATTGGCGGCGGATTTTAAGTCCGCTACGTCTACCAATTCCGTCACCCGGCCTACCAAATCCACCTAGAAAGAGCCTAAACACACGGCTCATTTCCAAAATCTTGGAGCGGGAAACGAGTCTCGAACTCGCGACCTCAACCTTGGCAAGGTTGCGCTCTACCAACTGAGCTATTCCCGCGTGAATTTAATGTCTGGAGGCGCGAAGCGGAGTCGAACCGCTCTAAACGGATTTGCAATCCGCTGCATAACCGCTTTGCTATCGCGCCACCTCTTTCTACCGAAAGAAAGTGGAGCGGGAAACGAGTCTCGAACTCGCGACCTCAACCTTGGCAAGGTTGCGCTC
>Lana_p2__coassemble_512_pt1 | contig 23740 bp, 20 predicted proteins | sample Lana_p2__metabat2_high_PE_010 | metagenome-assembled genome bin Lana_p2 | reverse complement strand
TCAACAGTAATGTTGCCGGCACCACCGTGAATAACAAGGCGATATTGTGCGTCGGCGGCGTTTGCAGCAACAGCAAACGTGAGACCAAGGGCCATAGCAAGAAGTTGCTTCTTCATATTCAATCCTTTGCATATATTGAGTACTAATTTGTCTTGCAAGCTCAGCAAGATGGGGGAATTATAAAAGTCGATATTCCTATAAAAAAGAGAGGTTAGGAAAACTCCTATTAAGGTTTACTCTTACTTTTTACATAAAGCTTCTTTCAAATCTCAGTCTTTAAATAAATAGGATTCAAAATTAATTTCTCTTATTTCAATGAGTTATTTTTATGGATACTGTTTACTTAAGTTTTAGGTAAATACACAGCGAAGAAAACTTTTGTAACAACTAGGATAGGGCAAAATTTCAGGAGATTATTCATTTTTTTATGATTAATTTTTATGTTGCGTCGCGAGAGCTAGATACAAAAAAGAACTTGTTTAAAAGAGGTGCCTTTTTGTTATATGTATAGATTGGGGGTGTTCAGAAAGTGTTTGAAAATAAAGAATTTTTCTCTAGGGGATAATCCTTGGGGGGATTAGTGAAAAATCAGTGTTTCCTCTAATATCAGGCTCTCATTATTTCAAATTATAGTATTGAAATGCTCACTGACGAGGGTCAGTGATTGAAAGGTACTTTTGAGGAGTTGATGTTATGAAAAAGACCTTGATGGCTGCTGCGTTGGCCTTTGCTTTAGCTGGTTCTGCGTTTGCTGCAGAATTACCGAAAGTTGCTATTTTAGCCACAGGCGGTACGATCGCCGGTACGGCTGCCTCCAATACCCAAACAACGGGCTATAAGGCTGGTGACTTGGCTATTCAAACGTTGATTGATGCTGTTCCTGCCATGAAGCAATATGCTGATGTGACAGGTGAACAAATTGTTAAGATCAGCTCTAACAATATGACAGACGACGTGCTCCTCACGTTGGCTAAGCGCTGCAACGAATTGTTGAAGGACCCGAAGATTAAGGGGATTGTGATTACTCACGGTACGGATACGCTTGAAGAAACAGCTTACTTCTTGAATTTGACGGTTAAGAGCAAGAAACCTGTAGTGTTGGTTGGCGCTATGCGTCCCGCTACGGCAATTTCTGCTGACGGTCCGATGAACCTTTTGAGCGCTGTCCGTTTGGCTGCTGACCCGCAAGCTCAAGACCGTGGTGTTTTGATTGCATTGAACGACCAAATTAATTCTGCTCGTGACGCAAGCAAGACGAGCACGACCGATCCTGGCACGTTCAAGGCTCATGAATTAGGTCTCTTAGGTTATGTCGCTGGTGGTACGAACTACTTCTTGCGCGATACCGCTATGAAGCACACGCACGAAACGGAATTTGATGTTTCTAAGCTTGATAAGCTTCCGCGTGTTGATATTGTTTACTCTCACGCCAATGATGACCGCGCTTTGGTCGATGCTGCAGTGAAGGCAGGCGCTAAGGGTATTATTCACGCTGGTACCGGTAACGGTTCTATTCATAAGGATGCAGAACCGGGCTTAGCAGATGCGGTTAAGCAAGGTGTTGTTGTTGTCCGTTCTAGCCGCGTAGGCAATGGTATCGTTACGCCTGCTGGTGCTGACAGTGCATACGGTAAACAAGGTTTCCTTGATGGTTACTCCTTGAACCCGCAAAAGGCTCGTTTGTTATTGCAATTGGCATTGACCAAGACCAACGATCCAAAGAAGATCCAAGAAATGTTCCAAAAATACTAATCTAATAGCTTAGTTAGTTTTCAGGATCAGGCCCTTAGTCATTGGGATTAAGGGCCTTAATGCTATTTAGGAGTTTTCATTAGAATTGGAAACAAGAGAAACAAAAAATAGAGTCAATAGATAGCCCAATGAAGAAGTGTTTGCTTTTATGAACGATACATTCTCTTTGATGAAATAGAAAACATCGCATATTAATACAAAAAAGCTAGACTTCATTGATAGATTTCATATTGCTGATTGCCTTTCTGCGGAAGTAGGTTTAATTACGAAAAATTCAAGCAGAGAAACTCTCTGTACTGTTTGTACGAGAGTTTTTCTTTTATCTAGGTATTAGCACCAATAGGAACAACTCAATCTTAAGGAGCTTGTCTTAGAAACGAATGTAAATCTTACTGACTAAAGACAAAAACTCATTAGATTGGATAAATAGCCACTTGGGCTATGTTTTTGAACTTAACACTTAAAAGGGGGAAGCATTTATGAACGATGCCGCCGGTGACATTTTGATAATAAATGTCAACATGATTCAAGCTGTGGCTTTAGCCGTTGTGATGTACTACATTGGTGTTTGGGTTAAGAGCAAGATCCAGGTATTGGAGCGTTATTCTCTTCCAAGCCCAGTGGTGGGTGGGATGCTCTGTGCAACGACACTTTCAACATTGCAGTACTTTGGAATCATGCAGGTCAATTTTGACGGCACGTTACAGAGTTTATTGATGCTTGCTTTCTTTACTACGATTGGTTTAATGGCTAGCCTCAAAGTCGTGGAGCAAGGTGGGAAACTTCTTGTAGGTTTTTTACTGGCCGTTTCCGTTTTAGCCGTTATTCAAAATTTGTTAGGCATGGGCTTAGCTTCATTTATGGGACTTGATTACCACTATGGTCTTTTAGCGGGATCTGTTTCCATGATGGGTGGATTGGGTACCTCTGCCGCTTTTGGTCCCTACTTTGAACAAACTTATGGCATTGTCGGTGGTACTGCCGTCGCCATTACCTCAGCCACCTTTGGTATGGTAGCTGCATTAATGATTGGTGCACCATTTGGCGAATGGTTAATTCGTAAGTACAAAATTAAGACACCGAAAGAAGTTGAACAACCAGAACCGCCACTGCATTTACCAGATGAAATGCACACGGGGATTATGAGTGAGCACGCTGCAGAAAAGCCGACGTTAACACATGACATGATGAAGGCTGTGGGTATTGTTGCCATCTGCATGGGATTGGGTTCGATTGTTTCTGGCATGCTTGGTCAATTGATCACGCTTCCTGGTTATATCGGTTCAATGATTGTGGCTGCGGTGATTCGCAATATCAGTGATTTAGATCTCGGAAAGTCTTTGCGTATTGACGAAAAGAGTCTTAACACGGTTGCTGACATTACGTTAGTGTTATTTGTCACCATGGCGGTTAATAGTCTTAAGCTTCATGAACTTGTTAACTTAGCCATTCCCATGATGGTCATTTTGGCAGCACAAACTATCTTGATGCTAGCCTTTGCTTGGGGTGTTCTTTTCATGCTCTTTAAGCGTGACTACGATACAGTGATGCTCACTGTCGGTGGTATTGGTTTTTCAATGGGAGCAACCGCTAACGGTTTGGCCAACATGCAAGCAATGGCTGAAAAGTACGGTTCTAGTCCTAAAGCCTGGTTGATTGTTAGCTTGGTAGGTGCCTTCTTGATTGACTTTATTAATGCTGTCGTTATTACAACGATGGGTGCAATGTAACAACAAGAGCACTTATTAGTTAATCGCCCTCAAAGAAGAAATTTCTTTGAGGGCTTTTTATCTTTAATCAATTGATTTTTATAAAAAATAATTACAAAAAATAGATGCCTTTACCTTTGAGTAGGATAGATTTTCACAATAAAGATTTGTTAACATCAAAATTCGATTCTCTAACAATTAACAATAATAAGGACACTTTATGGAACTGTATTTTGAGCGACTAATGTATGCCACTCGTTGGCTATTGGCCCCTTTATATTTGGGCTTATCTCTGGCATTGATCGCCCTTGGATTTAAATTTTTCCAAGAGGTTTACCATATCCTGCCCAATGTTTTAGCCTATTCAGAAGCTGATTTAATTCTCGGCATTTTGTCCTTGATCGATATGGGGCTTGTTGGTGGACTTATCGTAATGGTAATGTTCTCTGGCTATGAAAACTTCGTTTCCAGTTTAAATATCGGTGAAAAGGCAGAAAAACTGGATTGGATTGGAAAGATGGACGCTGGCTCTTTGAAAAACAAAGTTGCTGCTTCAATCGTTGCTATTTCTTCGATCCACTTGTTGCGAGTTTTCATGGATTTGGAAAAGCTCAACAACGAAAAGTTGATGTGGTATGTCATCATTCACTTAACGTTTGTGTTCTCTGCTTTAATCATGGCCTTTATTGACAATATGCACAGAAAGGCACACTAAAAAATCTGTAGCAATCAAAATGAAGCCTCTGGCATTACAACCAGAGGCTTTTTTTAATATTTAAATAATGGTTAATTGCCAGACTCTAATTTCTCAATTAACGCAGGGAGTTCTGACATATTTGCAATAGTATAATCGGCACCGGCAGCCAGAAATCCTGCTTTTGCTTTCTCAAAATGCTCAGTCTGTTCTGAAAGACTCAAATTGGACCACTCTCTTTGATTTAAACCGATTAATGAGCTTCCTTCAATAACACCAACTGTGATGAGGCCTGCATTCTTACCTTCTCTCATGTCGGAAACTGTGTCGCCAACTTTCACAATTTTTCGTACGTCTTGCAACTGTAGGCGACGCATATTTTCAAATACCATATAAGGCCAGGGGCGACCGAATCCCCAAACATCATCAGCCGTGACGACACAGTCAGCATAGTAGCCACCTTTATGCGCTTCAGGAATGACTACATCCATCATGGTTTGTGTAAACCCTGTCGTGGATCCAACTTTAATTTGGCGTTCACGGAGGTATTGGACAGCCGCAATAACGCCAGGCTTGATGTCACAATGTTGGTCGAGTACTGCCATCAACGCAGGCTCAAAGTCTTTATAAAGTTTTTCAACATCATTAGCATCAGGAACTTTGTTAAAAACCTGTTCCCATTGTTTCTTGATACGAGGCATTGATAACATCGTACGGATGTGATCACGCTTTAGCATTCCCATGGGAGCACGGGTTTCTTCATCAGTTACTTCCACACCTGCGCGACGAAAGGCCTCCATAAATGCAGAAACAGGGGAAGTGGATCCGAAGTCTACAGTGGTGCCAGCCCAGTCAAAGATGACTGCATCAATTTTAGGCATGTTCACACTCCTTTAAGAATGAGGCAAATAATGAAAGGACTTCTTTCACATCCTCTTCATAGATTTCTCCAATGTTGCCTAAGCGGAAAGTTTCTCGTTCTGTGAGTTTGCCTGGATAAATCACAAAGCCATTCTTTTTGAGGTAAGCGTACATTTGCTTAAATTCAATTTGGATATTGTCAGGATAGAAGAATGTTGTGATGATGGGACCTTGATGATCTTGTTCGATAAATGCTTTAAAGCCAAGTTGCTCCATTCCTTCGCGCATCATTTGGTTGCACTTGCTATAACGAAGTCCTCGAGCTACTACACCACCTTCTTTTAAAAGTTCTTGAAGTGCTTGATGAAATGCTGCAACAACATGAGTAGGGGAGGTAAAGCGCCACTTACCACCATCTTTTTCCATGACTCGCCATTGATCGTAGAGGTCCAATGAAAGAGAGCGAGCATTGCCAGCGCTAGCTGTTAAAACATCTGTATTGGCAATCACAAACGAGAAGCCTGGTACACCTTGAATGCACTTATTCGCAGACGAAATTAAGAAGTCAATCCCAAGGTCTTCAACATTAATATCAACTGCACCAAACGAACTCATTGCATCGACAATCATCGTGCAGTCATGTTCTTTAGCGACACGACTGATACTTTCGATATCATTTAAAAGCCCGGACGTTGTTTCATTGTGAACCATCGTAACGATAGTAATTTCAGGATGCTGATTCAAATAAGCATTAACACAGTCTGCACAGGGCATTTCATCCCAAGCGAAATCCAAGCGATCAAAGTTGATTTTGTGATAAGTCAGTATTTGACACATGCGCTCGGAATAGGCGCCGTTGACCAAAACCAAAACTTTATCGTTCTGAGAGGGAATACTGCTAAGGACGGATTCAACACCAAAAGTACCACTACCTTGCATCAGAACCGTTGTATATTTTTCAGGGTTTGTGTGAGCTAAGGTTAATAAGCCTTGTCGGATGTCTTGAGTAATGCGTTTGTAATCCTCATCCCATGTGCAGCGGTCAACCAACATTTGTTGTCGAACGGATAAGCTTGTTGTTAAGGGGCCCGGGGTCAGTAATTTAAAAGTATTAGGATCTTGCATTTTGTTTCTTTAGTTTCGTAAGTTAAGTTATTTATTAATGAGCGCTTTTAACAGCCTTTTGATGGGCTTGTAATAGTTCAACCGTTAAAGGTTCTTTCCATGTCTTCGGATAGGCAGGTTTATTTTCAGCTGTGACTTCTTCACCTTCATAAAGTGCGACAGGATAGAACTGAATCAACTCCTTTCGACCTTCTGTCGCAATGACTTCCACCATTTTTTGAGCATTGGGATTCGTTTTGGCTCCCTTGTCGATAACAGCAGAGGCTTCGACTAATTGGAAGTTACCTTCAATCGGATCGATGTAATCAATGGGCAAACCGCGTGCTTTATCAGCGACAGCTTGATGACGCAAACCAAAACCGATAGCTGCTTCGCCTGCGCGCAATTTCTTAAGGGGAGCGGAGCCTGATTTTTCGAGATGAGCACCGGCGTTGTTTTCGATTGCCGCAATGGTTTTTGCGCCTTTTTCGTCGCCTTCTGCTGCGAATACGGCTTGAGTCATTAACCAAGAGGTTGAAGAGCCCATGATGTCAGGAACAGAAATCTTTCCTTTGTATTCCGGTTTAGCTAAATCTTTTAAAGCTTTAGGCGCAGCAACTTTCATTGCCTTCATCACTTCTGTGTTCACAAAAATAGCGCCCGTGTTACCTAAAATCGGAGCATAGTAATTGGGGGTTGGATTTAAGGTTTTTAATGAAAAATCCAACTTAGCAAACATGTTGTTCTTCTTTTGGTAGCTATCTAAGTAATACGTACTGATTGTGATGACGTCAGCTTCAATGGACTTACCTTCGGCCGCTAATTTGCCACCCAGCTCGGATGTGCCAAAGGATTGCATAACATATTGACCTTCAAAGCCCTTGCGGTTAAGAGCATTTTTCATAGCTGTTTGAGCTTCTTCGTCCGCATTTGTATAAATCACAACTTGTTGAATTTTCTTTGCCGAGGTTGCATCGGCAGCTGACGTGGAGCTATCTCCACAACCCGTAAGTCCCATGACAGCTGCAGACAAAACGGAAACAGTTGAAACAGACAGACGTTTCATCACAGACTCCTTAAAATTTTGATGAAATGAATGAAAAGGGTTTAAAGATTTGACGACAGAGGCTCTTTAAGCGTTGCGTCACAGAAGAATTAAAATGAATGTCTTTTTCAGCTAAGGCATCAAAGAGCACCTTAACGAAGACGTTGGTTACAAAAATCAATAAGCTCAGCACAAAAATTTCTTCAAATTTTTCAAAGTATTGCAGTTCTTTGATCTTCGTAGTTAAAAGCATTGTCTTTGCCCCAGTCAAGAACACAACAGCACTGATCGTGACCATGGAGCTGACAAAAAAGTAGGAGAACATTTGCAAAATGGTTGCCTTGGAGTTGGGAAGAACCACACGGATAATGGTCTTGATCCAACTATCACCCATTAACGCACCGGTTGTTTCCCAGCCAGCATTCATTTTGGAAAAAGCAGTCGTAGCCATCATGAAAGGTGTTGCAAAGAAGTGCACCAAATTACAAAGAACCAAAATGGCGAAAGTGTTTGCAATCGAGGTTCCACTCATGGCAAACAAAAAGCCAATACCTAAAACCATGCCTGGAACCGTATTAGCAATCATGGCAAATAGATCCATGGTGGTTTGACACCAAGTCGACAAACGGGAGCGGGCTTTAATTAAACCCGCAGCAAAACAAAGGATCGTTCCAAATAAAGCTGAAAGTAACGCTACCCAAACAGATTGTCCGTAGACGGTCCAAACTTCACTATTGGTTAAGATGTGTGTAACAACAGAGAGCGTAAAGTCAGGTTGATAGGGCCATTGTTTGACAAAGGGCACCACAAACATCACCAAGAAGACCGAGAGTAGGCCTGTTGAAAGCAAGGCATAAAAGCCAAGGAAGCAACGATCGCGCAAAATGTGAGGCTTGATGTCTGCTTTAGAAACCTTGCCATAACGGAAATTCAATCGCTCTGCTAATCGAAGCACAATAATGCTAAGCACAGAAGGAATGAGCATAACAACTGCAATGACTGATCCTTTTGGGAAGTTGGGGATTGCACCCATCATTGCCATATAAAGCTCGGTAGCGATGACTCGATATTCACCGGCAATCGAAATAGGAATACCGAAGTCCGTAAAGCAAAGGAAGAAGCACAAAATGAAGGCACTAACTAAGCTACCAACAACAGGACGTAATGAAGTAATGTAGAACGTTTGCCAAGGAGAGTCTCCCATCAAGTGGGACACAATGACAAAATGTCGGTCAATATAGAAAAAAGCGTTGTATAGAATCAAAAATGCCGCTGGCAACGTGTAGATGATATCGGCAATAAATAAGCCCCAAAAACCATAAATTGAAAATGGTGGCGGAGCAATTAACTGGCTCACTAATCCCATTCGGCCAAATGAATAAATGACGGCAAAACCATAGGTAATCGAAGGCAAGAAAAGCGGCAATAAGATGACAATTTGGAAAACTTTTTTCAAACGCTTAGATAAGCCACTAAAGTGCAAACCATAAGCAGCAATAAAAGCTAAAAATGTCGATGTTAAGGCGGCTAGGCTTGAAACTGTCAAACTATTGCCTAGCGCTTCCCAGAAACTTGTTTCTTCAAAAACAGCTTTATAGTGAGTTAAGGTTAATTGACCGTCAGAACCAAAAGCAGATTGACTTAAAAGACAAATTAACGGATAAAAAAGAATCGCTAAGAAAAAGAGAGTAACAGCAGTAAAAACAATCTTTAGATCTCGGCGTTCATGGCCTAAAGAGAAAAACATGACGATCTCCTTAAGCAACTTGAGACTTATCGTCAAAAAGCTTCAAAATATTTGTCCGCTTGACATTGAGTTGACTCAAAATAAACTCTTCAACAAAAGAGTTAGCAGGGGACTTAACAATTTCAGACGGTGGAGCGAATTGTTCAATGCGACCATTATTAATAATGAGAACTCGGTCCGAGAGCGTCAATGCTTCCTCTGGATCGTGTGTCACAATGAGTGTTGTGAGCTTAAATTGACGGGCAATCATGCGAATACGCTCTTTGATCGACTCTTTGATAATGCCGTCTAAAGCTGATAGAGGTTCATCAAGTAGTAAAACACGAGGTTTCATCACAAGCGTACGGGCAATTGCTACGCGTTGTTTTTGTCCACCAGAGAGTTCATCAATACGTTGATGGAGATGCTTTCTCAAACCTAATAAATCAATGAGATCACTTACTACGGAAGCGGATGAAATATTGGGGCGATTTCGAAGACCATAGACAATATTTTCATGCGCATTAAGATTTGGGAAAAGAGCAAAATCCTGGAAAACAATATTAAAGCCGCGCTTTTGCATAGGGACGCGACTCAAGTCTTCGCCGTTGTAGAAAAGTTTGCCGGAGGTGATATTTGACAAGCCTAAAATGATATTTAATAAGGTCGTCTTGCCACATCCGCTTGGGCCAAGAATGGAAACAATTTCCCCTTTATTGATAGAAAGAGAAATGTCAGATAAAACTGTACGGTTGCCAAAGCGTTTTGAAACGTTATGCAGTTCCAACATTACAAAAGAACTCCGAAATTAATCATGGCGACATTATTCGTGAGCTCTATGACAGGAATGTTTCAAAACACTGAAGACTCAATGACACTTTGAACGTGATTGGGAAGTAATTTTTACAGAATTGTCAAATAAAACAATAAGATAAATATAGATGCAATGTCATACTAATTTCACAATGTCATCTATGAAAGATAAAAAGACCTTGAAGAGTTGTTTCTTCAAGGCCTTTATTTCAAGTTAGATGTGCTAATTAATAGAGCGTGCTGATGACGTCACGAGCAAAAACTTCTTGAGCCTTAATTAATTCGTCAAGTTCCTTATCGTTCTTGTACTCAAGATTTAAACCCGCTGTCTTATGGGCTTCAATGACAGCTGGGTCATTCATCACCTTTTGGAAAGTATCAACGTAATACTTAACGATGTCTTCAGGCATACCAGCAGGGGCAACTAATGCTCGAGCAGAGCCATACCATTCACCATAGTAACCAAGTTCACCTAATGTCGGAACATCGGGGAATTCTTTCAGACGTTGCTTATCAAATACACCTAAGATGCGTAATTCAGGTTTATCACCAGTCACTAACTTTGCAACGTCAGCAATTTTGGCACAAGAAAAGTCAACTTCACCTTGACGAAGTGCTAGCAATTGGTCTGCTGTACCTCCGTATGGAACTGCCTTATATTTAAAGTTTGCACTTTTGGCAAACAATTGAGCTGCTGTGTGGTTGGAAGCTTTTACGCCGTTAGTAGAACAGCGTAATTTACTATTGGCCTGCGCTTCTTTAACGAGAGTTTGCAATGAGTCAATTTTGCTGTCTGCTCGAACAACAACGACACTTGTTTCCGTTAAGTGATTGGCAATAGGAATAATTTGAGCCGTTGTAAACGGAGCACCTTTTTGTGCAGCCAGTGTTGTAAATGTCGGTAAGTTGATAAAACCAATCGTGTAGCCATCTGGCTTAGCTTGAACGAGGCGGGTCCAGCCAATTTTGCCATCCGCTCCAGGAAGGTTATTAATAATCAAAGTCTTACCAATGAATTTTTCAGCTTGACTCGAAAGCAATCGAGCACCCGTATCTGTTCCAGAGCCCGCTTTGTAAGCAACGATCACATTAATATCGTTTTGTGGAGTCCAGGCTTGAGCTGATAGGGGAAGAGCCATTGCTACAGCAAGTGATAATAGAACATTCTTCATGTGATATTCTCCTTAAACCTTAAGGTTTTAAGTTTTACTTGACCCGTTAAAACGAATGAAGCCAGGAGGTCTGACCCTAGCTTCTTTTAAAGTGGTTATTTTTTCTCCATCATTTTCTTTTCAAATCTCCCCATAATCATCGGAGAGAAAATGCCAACGATGCACAAAAGGATCAGCATCCAACACAATGGAGTTGAGAAAAGAATAGAAGGGTCTCCATCACTTAAATAAAGTGAGCGACGTAATCCATTTTCTCCAATGGGACCTAAAATCAGTCCTAAAACAATAGCTGCCGCATTGAGATCAAACTTGCGAACTAAATAACCAATGATCCCAAAAATAAACATGATGATCACTTCCACAAAATTATTATGAATGGCGTAAGAGCCCACCACGCATAACACAAAGATAGAAGGAATCAGAATACTGTCTGAGAGGCGAGATATCTGAGCAAAAACTTTACTGCCCCAAAGACCGATAGCTAACATTGCAAATTGCACAAGAACAAACCCGGCAAAAAATGTATAGGTCATTGGTGCGTAGGTGGTAAACAGTTCCGGTCCGGGTTGTAACCCATGAATAATGAGTCCCCCCATCAAAACGGCGGTAACCGATTCGCCCGGAATGCCTAAGGTTAAAGTTGGAATTAAAGAACCTCCCGTTACGGCATTATTGGCAGCTTCAGAACCGGCAACTCCTTCAATAGAACCATTGCCAAACTCTTCCTTATGTTTTGAGAAACGTCTGGCTTCGTTATAACCCATGAAGCATGCGATCGTTGCTCCAGCGCCAGGCAAAATACCAAGAATGTTACCTATAAGCCAAGAACGTGTAATCGTTGGTGTTAAACGTTTAATCTCTTGGCGAGAGATGCCAAATTGCATTTTAAATTTCGTAGCTTTGGCACGCTCAACGATTTTTTTCTCTGCCAAAATAAGAACTTGAGACATTGAGAAAAGTCCAATCAAGGCACAAGTTGTATTTACTCCGTTGTAAAGCGTACTTTGGCCGAACATAAAACGTTCAACACCTTCCATAGGATCCATGCCAATGGTGGAGATCAAAAGACCTAAGATCCCAGACATAAGTCCCTTAAGAATAGAGCGGGAAGAAACCCCTGCAATAATGGTCAAACCGAAGATTGAAAGCCAGAAGTATTCTGGGCTCTTAAATTGCATAGCTAGTTCTGCAAGCAACGGGGAGAAGAAATACAATGAGATGCAACTGAGCAACCCACCACAAAAAGAGGCATAGCATGCAACACTTAGTGCTTTTGCCGCCTGTCCTTTTAGTGTCAATTGGTAGCCTTCTATTGCTGTGGCTGCTGAAGCAGGAGTGCCCGGGGTATGAATTAAAATGGCGCTAATCGATCCACCGAAAATAGCGCCACAATAAATACCACCTAAAACAATTAATCCAGTGGCTGGATCCATACCAAACGTAACTGGTAATAATAATGCCACACCCATGGCTGCAGATAGACCTGGTAAACACCCAATCGTAATTCCTAGCGCAGTAGAGGCAACCATTGCTAATAAGTTGAGAGGGGAAAGGGCGTGAAGAAAACCAGCTCCCATTAGGCTTAATGTTTCAAGCATAACACGCTCCTATCATTAAAAAAGCATTCCCGTAGGAAGGGGAACGTGTAAAAATGTGGAAAAGACCGCAGCAACCATTGCAGCTATAACTGCGACACTAATAAAAATATAAAGTGGTTTAACTTTCAAAAAGAGCATCGTCCCTACCATAAAAATAACCGTAGAAACGTAATATCCAACGATGTACATTAAGATTAGGTAACCAATACACCAAATGAATACACCTATGAACTGAGAGGGAAGAAAATTTTTGAAAGTGGTTGAGACATCGTCTTCCACCTGATGAGTTGACCGAAAGGCCCAAAGCGATCGAATGAAATAAATAGTATTAACGCAGAGTAAAGCTGTAATTAGAACCAGAGGGTAAGTCTGCGCACCTTCCGGAAGGTCAAGTGTCATCCATAAAAAGCCCAGGCCGATAGCATAAATGACACTAACCACGCCAACATCAGATTTTTTCATAGAATGATTTCCGCAAGTAGAAATGGCAGGCCAAGCAGAAATTGGCTATATGATTTTACTATTGATCATGATCACAACAGCAAAAGCGAGTCGCCACTAGAAGTGGCCTGCGTTAACCGTGATTGTAATCGGTTTAGTCAAATCTGTCAGAGGATTGCACATAATGTGGGCATTTTAAAGAGAAAACCACTAGATTAAAGTTGAACTTTAAGACGTCGACGAACACTAGGATATTTACCAATGATAGTATTTTTTAGCTGTGTTACTATGACTTAACTAATCTAAAAAAGGTAATTTCGATGAACATGATGTTGCAAAGCTCACAGTATTGGTGGTGGCACTCCTAGAGCGGGTGCCAAGTTTTTTGCAATCTTCATAAATGATCAACCCGCCTATGTACAGAGCGGGTTTATTTTTACCTTAATGACCGACAACAATGTAATAAGCCCGCTCCAAGTAGGCCTAATTATTTGGAGTGACTTATGTCTAAACTTAATCCATTTTTTGGTTCTTTCGGTGGCCAATATGTTCCTGCCGCATTAAAACCTGCATTAGATCAACTGGAATTGGCTTTTATTGAAGCTATGTCAGATTCTTCTTTTAAAGCAGAGCTTGAAGTTTTGTTAAATGATTATGCTGGGCGTCCAACACCATTAACTCTTTGCCAAAATCTAACCTCGGGAACCAAAACAAAAATTTTCCTCAAGCGAGAGGACTTATTGCATGGGGGAGCCCATAAAACAAATCAAGTTTTGGGGCAGGCACTGCTTGCAAAACGTATGGGGAAAAAGAGGATTATTGCGGAGACTGGAGCTGGTCAACACGGTGTTGCAACTGCTTTAGCTTGTTCGTTAATGGGATTTGACTGCACTATTTATATGGGTGCTAAAGATGTTGAGCGACAAAAGCCTAATGTATTTCGAATGGAGTTAATGGGGACCAAAGTTATTTCTGTTTTTGAGGGAGCACAAACCTTAAAAGAAGCTTGCGATGCCGCTATGCAAGACTATCTTGAGAATCATGAAACAACCCACTATATGCTAGGAACCGCAGCAGGTCCCCATCCATTTCCAACCATTGTTCGCGAGTTTCAAAAAATTATTGGAGAGGAAGCTAAACAACAAGTTTTGGCTTTTGAAAGTAAGCTTCCAGATGCTGTTATTGCATGCGTAGGTGGAGGTAGCAACGCTATTGGGATTTTCAATGATTTTATCAATGACACCTCGGTCTCTCTAATCGGTGTAGAGCCAGCGGGATTGGGGATGACTACCCAACACCATGGATGCGTACTACAAACAGGGATAGAAGGCGTATTTTTTGGGGCGAATTCACTGAATATGCAAAATAGTCGAGGTGAAATAATGGAATCGTACTCCATGGCGGCGGGGCTTGACTTCCCTTCTGTCGGCCCACAGCATGCTTACCTCCAGTCCATTGGTCGAGCCCAATACGTTGGAGTGACGGATGCGCAAGCTCTAGAGGCGTTCATGTTACTGAGTCTTAAAGAGGGCATCATTCCAGCCTTAGAAAGTAGTCATGCTTTGGCTTATGCATTAAAGCTCGCAAAAGATAATCCAAACAAAGAACAAACATTGATTGTTAATTTATCAGGCCGAGGGGATAAGGATATTTTTCAAGTATATGATCACTTGCACTCCATGGGTTTGCTTAAAGATGGACATTTAACAATGCAAGATTTTGAAAAATTTAAAGAAAACAGTTTTCAACCATCATCTTTGAAGTAGAATTATGTTAGGAATAATCACTAGACTAAGACCGTCTTGTCAATTAAAAGCTAAAATGAAAACGTTATCACCTAAAATGAGGAGTTGTTTGACAATGAAAAATTTCATTAAGGACTTTCAAGCCTTTATTAGCCGGGGCAACGTGATCGATATGGCAGTTGGTGTTATTGTTGGCGCCGCTTTTAGTCAAATCGTTAATTCTCTGGTTAAAGATGTTGTGAATCCAATTCTTGGGGCTGTTGTCGGATCTCAAGACTTTTCGGATCTCTTTTTTGTTCTATCAATGCCTGCCAACTATGAAGGTCCGATGACTTATGCTGCGCTAACCAAAGCGGGAGCAACAGTAGTTGGCTATGGGGCGTTCTTAACATCTGTCTTCCATTTCCTACTGTTAGCCCTTGTTGTCTTTTCTATGGTAAGAGTTGTCAGTAAAGTACGACAACGTGCTGAAGACCTTCTTAAAGCAAAACAAGAGGAAGAGAAAAAAGCTCAACCAGCTCCGACACCAGCTCCTACGCCTGAAGATATTCTCTTGTTACGTGAGATTCGAGATTTGCTTCAACAACAAAAAGAACGATCTCCTAAATAACATATTCAGGAAAAAGACCCGCCAGTAAAGCGGGTTTTTCTTTAACATTCAATACGATACAAAACATATTAAACTTATACTTTAACTTAAGGAATTAAAAATACGTATTTAAATCCCAAGGGGATTTTGCCTCTAACTTAAAGGATTGCCTGAACTTAAAACATGAACTTTAGCTTTTGTCAACATCAAAAGCTATGGGATTCATAGAAAATATTTTTAGCCACAAGTGAGATGCTCTAATTGCTTGAATCATCGAGCTTTTCCATATGTCAAATCTTTTTAACTACTATATGTAGTGTCGACAATTATTTTTGACTACCAATCATAGGGGGTTCGCTATGAAAAGATTTTGGAAAATGAGTAGAATGACGATTCTTTCATAATCACTTAAAAACTTTTTTGCTAGCGGACGTCGCTAAAGGTATTCGCCATGAAGGTTATTAAAAAGGACAACTCATTAGAAGACTTCTCCCCAGAAAAAATTGCGGTTGCTGTAAATAAGGCAGCAATGCGATGCGATAAAACGGTTGATGATGCCTCAGTCAATAAGATTGTTGAGGCTATTTTGCGTCGTTTACAAGGCACGGAGAATGTCACAGTTGCCCAATTGCACGAACTCGTCATTGCCGTTCTTACGGTAACTGGTTTTGAGGACGTTGCTAAAGCCTATGCTGAATACCGCTACTACAAAACGAATTACGCTAAGACTTTTGAAAAGTTGCGCCAAGACGCCGATGACGTACTGCGCTTGGGTGATCGCGAAAATGCCAACTTTGATAGCTCTTTAGTTTCAACTAAGGGCTCACTTATTAAAGGTTATTTAACAAAGAGCCTTTATAAGCAATTCTATTTGTCCGCCAAGGAAAAAGAATTAATTGAACGAGGTGATATCTATATTCACGACTTGCGTGACATGATTTTAGGTTGTGTCAATTGTTGTTTATTCGACTTCAAGACGGTCCTAACAGATGGTTTTGAAATGTCTAACGTGCAATACACTGAACCAAAGACCATCTTGTCTGCTTTACAGGTAATCGGCGACATTACGTTAGTTGCAACTGCACAACAATTTGGTGGCTTTACAATCGCTGAATTGGATAAGGTTCTTCTTAAGTATGCACATAAAACTTTTGGCAAGGCCTACGCTGATGCCAAAAATGAATTGGAATTAACTGAAGACCAAGCACGTCGCTACGCAGATAAGATTCTTTTGCGTGAGCTTGAGCAAGGCTTCCAATCTCTTGAGCTTAAGTTAAATACCGTTCCTTGTAGCCGTGGTGACTTTGCTTTCACAACGATTAGCTTTGGTCAATGGGACATTAATTTACCGGAAGAAGACAAGCGCTTGTTGAATTTGATCAATACGGTGATGTTGCGCGTTCGACGCAATGGGCATGGTAAGGATCATAAGCCAGTTGTTTTCCCGAAGTTGGTTTATCTCTTTGATAAGAATCAAGTCGAGGCAGACAAGTACAGTGCAGATCTTTTTGACGAAGCTGTTCAAACCTCTTCAACTTGTATGTACCCTGACTATTTGTCGATTTCAAGTGAGCACGGAACTGTTTCTCGCTTGTTCCGCGAAGAGGGTGTTATTACCAGTCCGATGGGTTGTCGTGCTTACTTGTCTCCTTGGAAGGATCCAGAGACGGGTAAGTTCGTTACGATTGGCCGTTGTAATATTGGCGCAGCCAGCTTAAATATCCCTTTAATGATTAAGATTGCCATGACGGAGTATCCGCAAGAATGGCGCCAAAAGTTCTGGGATATCTTTGATGACCGCTTACAAGTCATTCGTGATTTCTTGAAAAAGCGTTACGATGTTATCCGCAATCAACGCTGCTCTAGCAATCCCTTGGCTTTCACACAAGGTGGTTTTTATCATGGGACAAAAAATCCCGATGACAAGGTAGGTGACTTAGTTGACTACATGACCGCAAGTTTTGGCATCACTGCCTTAGATGATGCAACGTACTTGTGGACTGGCAAGCGCATGATTGAAGATAATTCCAATTTTGCCGCTCAAGTCTTGCGCTATTTGCAATCTAAGTTAAATGCTTTTAAGGCAGAGGACCATTATCTTTATGCTATTTATGGCACGCCTGCAGAAAGCTTATGTGCAACACAGGCTCGTCAGTATGCTGACTACTGTAAGGAAATGGCCGTAACGAATGAATTTGAAAATCATCCGTACTACAGTACGGAGTATTTCACGAATTCCTTCCACTTAAATGTGGCTGAAGACATTACGCCTTTTGAAAAACAAGATCACGAATTTAAGTGCTTCCATCTTTGTGAAGGTGGCCACATTCAGTATATCCGCCTCACCAATCCTGAGAACTTGGAAGGGGATAAGGCTATTATTAAACGTGGTATGGAAATGGGCTTTTATCAAGGCGTAAACTTTGATTCAGCTTATTGTAATAACTGCCATACTCACTCTACGAATGTGATGTTCAAGTGCCCACACTGTGGCAGTGATAACTTATCAGTTATCAGTCGCGTGTGTGGTTACCTTGGGTATAGTAACGTTAATGGCCAGTCTCGTATGAATGACGGGAAGATGGCAGAAATTAAAAACCGCATTAGTATGTAACTGAAAGCGGGGAGGGAGACAAATGAATTATTCTCAATTACGCTCGTTTGATACTAGTAATGGTCCTGGCGTACGAGTCTCATTGTTTGTCTCCGGTTGCACCTTGCATTGCAAGGGATGCTTTAATCCAGAAAGTTGGGATTTCAACGCTGGGCAGCCGTTTACTCAAGAAACTATTAATGAGATTGTTAAATTAGTTAATCAAAACTATATTGAAGGTCTCAGTATTCTTGGTGGAGATCCGTTTGAAGCGGAAAATATTGAAGCTGTGACTGATTTGTGTAAGCAAGTAAAAGCTGCCTGTCCGTCAAAAACAATTTGGCTATGGACGGGTAGAAAATATGAGCATTACAATGACCACCCCATCATGCAATATTTAGATACTATCGTTGACGGTCCTTTTATTGAAAAATTAAAGATTGTTGAACAGGGCCATTATTGTGGCAGTTCAAATCAAAGGGTTATTCCATTGCATGTAGAAATGTAATAAAAAAGAGAGCAAGAGCTCTCTTTTTTATTTCCAGCACTCGTTATAAGAAACACATTTCCGTGCATTAATATATTTAAGCTTTTAGGTCGCTAAATAATATTGGACTAAATACAACCTTCTTGTTCTAAAGTCAGAAGTTTCATTTTTACATCAATCCCGCCAGAATAACCGGATACACTACCATTACTTCCTATAATGCGATGACACGGGATGATAAGAGGTAAAGGATTATTTGCAATTGCATTTGCAACGGCTCTCACTGATGATTTTTTGCCAATCATATTGGCAATATCTGCATAACTCATTGTTTCACCATAAGGAATTGATGATACTGCGGCCCAGACTAGCTTTTGGAAACGCGTTCCAGATGCGAGATACTTTATTGAGAAGTCTCGTCTTGAACCAGAACAAAACTCTTGGATTTGTGACCGTGTTTGTCTCATAACTCCAGAATCTGCCTCTTGCCAAACTTCTGGGTAGAATCGTTTAAGGCGATTAAGACCTCGGATGTGTTTAGCCCCATCAATCCAGTCGCACATAAGTAGAGTATCTTCTGTGGAGATCAGTAATATCTGACCAACCGGTGAAAACCAGTTTTGAAACAAGATCATTTAAACCTCTTGATTAAAAAAGACTGAGTAAAACAAGTCTTATAAGCTTAGCAGGTTTGAGATGTTGGGTTAAATCAGATTTCAAAAAGATTCTTGATAACGGAATTCAGATAAATGAAAAGTTTGTCAATTGAGAGTCTGTTAGAGATGCTTTTTATAAACAATAGTTGTGAAAACAGTATCTGATTAGAAAAATAAAAAACTAGCAAAAATAGGCACGACCACCCTATTTTTTACCGTTTAAACAACGCAACATAATAACAGTTATGTTGAATAATATATTTATATATCGATCTCCTGCTATGGTTCTGTAAAGAATTGCCAAAAGTTTTATTATGAATAAATACCATCCCTTTTATTAGGATTACTACTAGGACGTGTCGTAAGACATCAGCGTAGACTTCTTACCGCAGTAAATTAATCAATCATATATATGAGGTTTATGATGAAAGTTTTGATTACAGGGTTTGATCCATTTGGCGGTGAAAAAATTAACCCAGCATGGGAAGCTGTAAATGCTTTACCAAATTGTATTGATGGGGTTGAGGTTATAAAAGTCCAACTTCCAACAGTTTTCAAAAAATCTGCATTAAAGCTCTTTGAAAGCATTGATTCATTTAAACCGGATGTTGTACTTTGCGTTGGTCAAGCTGGTGGTCGATTTAACCTTAATGTAGAGCGCATCGCTATTAATATTGATGATGGAAGAATTCCAGACAATGAAGGTTATCAGCCGATTGACGTGAAGATCTTCGATGATGGTGAAAATGCCTATTTCTCTAATTTGCCCATTAAGGCTATGGTAGAAGAGTCGAAAAAGGCTGGTGTTCCTGCAGCTGTTTCTAATACTGCTGGTACCTACGTTTGCAATCATATTATGTATTCACTGTTGTATTACATTAACAAATATAAGCTGAATATCAGAGGCGGTTTTGTTCATGTTCCCTATATCGCAGAACAAGTGATGGGAAAAAAGAATGTTCCGTTTGTTGAGTTAATGTCAATGACCAAAGGATTAGAAGCTTGCATTCGTGCGATCAAAACTCATTCTGAAGACATTACGGTAACTGGCGGTTTAGAATGTTAATTGCATTCTTCGCATAATGACAAAAGGCAACCGGAATCTTGGTTGCCTTTTTTGTTTCTGTTGAAATCTAGAATTATTGTCTCGATTGATTGTCTTTTAATTGACGCGCCTCCCCTATTCTAAAGGGAATGGCCTGCTCCCGCACTGCCTGGCGCAAAAAAATATTAACTGCTGTGGTCATGTCCATTCCCAATTCAGAAAACAGTTTTTGTGCCTGTTGTTTCAATTCTGGATCGATTTTGATGTTCGTACTTTGACCAGCCATAGCATCCTCTTTTGTTATTTAGTATTCTACATAACGAAATGCCCGTTGTCAATATATTAGGCGCATTTTGGACATATTAAAAAAAGGCACCTCGACTGAGGTGCCCTTATGTGACGAATATTTAATTAGTATTTAAACTTACACGTCAGCATTTTCCGTACGCTTGGCGGGACCCTTGTAACCTTCGGTTTCCACGAATGCAGTATCCATCACTGCAATACGTTCCTTACCGTTAAAGGTGTGGAGCCAAATGTCATAAGTAGCACCTGCCAACATGTTCTTAGCAAGATCCTTTTGCGTGAAGGTTAAAACCATATCAAGCTTGCCGTCACCATCCACATCTCGCTTAGCAGTCTTAATCGGTTGTGCTAACTTATCTGCCATCTTAATCTTGTTACCAATAGATGCGCGACCCACGCCAGCATAAGTCTTGGAGAGATCAATCTTCGTTGCATCCATCTTACCCTTGGAGAATAAAACGAGATCAACTGTCTTATCGCTCTTCGGATCGATACTGTCAGCCATAACCGTCATGCTGTACGGAGCCATTTGACGCAACTTGTCAGCAACCTTTTCTTGAGCTTGGTTGAACGTCTTCAAGTTATAAGCATGGAGATATTCAGCAGCCTTGTAGTCAGACACCTTCATCAACATCTTGGCATGATTTTCAACTGTAGCACGTTCCTTTGCCCAATCTGCTTCCATCGATGAGATCATTTGAGAGATCTTCTTCAGGTCTTGACGTTGGAAGTCGTACGTGTTAGCGGCATTAATGAAGGTAGACACAGGCCATTCAGCACGATAGCTGAAGTATTCAGGTGTACCCTTGAAGTGCTCAGCCGTTGCCTTGTCCCACGTAAAGAAAGAAGTACCTTCAGCCGGACGTGCCAATGGATAGAACGGCACATACGGGCTTTGGCACGGACGTGCATGCGTGCGATAGCCAGCAATCAAGAGCGGATTCTCATTCATTTCAACAACAAGTGACTCATGCGTTGTAGCACGGCAAATGCCTAAACTTTGCGTGTGATACCACATGTTATCTTGTTGAGCAATATCATGTTCGTGTGTACGAAGAAGATCCTTAACATCCTCAACTCCCCACTTTTTATTGGGTGTTGCGCTGTACGGGAATTTTTCTGGATCGGTAATATTTTGACCAGTAATCTTCTTCCAAGCAAGATTATTACGAGATGAGTTATAGTCTGCAGCACGACGGTCTGCCGGTGCAACTGCTACACGATAGTTAAAGTCAGAGTAAACACCTTCCTTAGCTGGCTTATAACGACCATTCTTAATTGCACGTTCAATCATTCCCGGAGCAACAATGACATTTTCCGTATCCGTTGCGTCGACTTTATCCATCATAAAATTATTCGGGATATAAACAATTTCATTGTCCTTCACACGACGAGCGACCCAAGTGTTACCTTGGTGAATAGCGATTTGCCAAGCTTCTTTCGGGTCTGCAACGGTATAGGTACGACCTTCAGAGAAATAACCATACTTACCTAATAAATCAATGGCAATTTCAATAGCATGACGTGCACTAGTTGCACGTTCAGCCATTAAGCGACGAATGCCGTAACCAATGCCACCATCTTTGGTTGGCATAATGTCATCTTCGTAAATACCCGTGCAGGCATTAGTTGCGATCACAACACCATTTTCGTTGACAAAGCCGTCAGAGAAAGAAGCGCCGGACGGATCGTAAGTTTGAGACCAGTAGAAACCAAAAGTCTTCTCAACTTGCGGAATTTCGGCTGCAGCCTCTTCAAACTTAATCTTTTCCCCTTTTTTATGCGTAGCTGCGGGAACCCAGTATTGGGCTGACAAAATACGGCCACCGTTATCTTCATTATGACCGACGATAATATTGCCAGTCTTACTAACGTCCTTACCAACAATAACCGTAGAGCAAGCTGTGGCATTTAATGCTAAACCACCCAAAGCCAAACCCATGGCAGCCGCTGCCAATTTCATTTGAAAAGCCATTATGTTCCTCCTCTTGAACATATTTGCTTGAACGCCCCTTTTAATGGGTACCTAAAATTGATAAAGATTGTAGAACCCTCCCTTGTTACAAATTAGAAGGGATAACCCTTAATTGATTGATTTTATTGACATTCATCATTAAAAATAGTTTGCTTAACAAACATAGGGTTATTGCCCACAAATCGATATTTCACAAGCTTTAGAATCAATAGAGTGAGTTATTCTGTAAGAACTAATATATAAGTTAGAGGACCATATGAACTTGAAAAGCATTGATACTCCTGCCCTTATCCTGGATAAAGGCATTATGCAGGCTAATATAAATAGAATGCATGACAAGGCAAAAGCATTAGGTGTTACGTTACGTCCGCACGTTAAAACCAGCAAATGTTGGGAAGTTGTTCGTCGACAGTTATTGGGCAAAGAGGGTCCTATAACAGTTTCTACCTTGAAGGAAGCAGAAGAGTTTGCCTTGCACGGGGTCACTGACATGATCTACGCCGTAGGGATAGCTCCACAAAAGTTGCCTCGCGTTGCAGCACTTTATGAAAAAGGTGTAGATCTCAAGATCATTTTAGATAATGTAGCTAGTGCAAACGCTGTTTCCACATTCTGTAAAACACATCATTATGCGTTCAAAGTACTTATCGAAATTGATTGTGATGGTCATCGATCGGGATTAAGACCTAATGATCCAGAAATAATCAATGTTGCGAAAGCAATTGCGGCTCCTGCAATCTTATCTGGAGTTATCACACACGCGGGCGGATCATACGATGTCGACACAGAAGAGGCATTGATAAAAAGAGCTCATGGTGAAAGAGATGGTATTTGCGCAGCTAAAAACCTTCTTTCAAGTGCCGGCTTTAAGTGTGAAACAGTTTCTGTCGGCTCAACGCCTACTGCATTGTATGCGGATAACCTGGAAGGTGTTACAGAACTTCGTGCAGGAGTATATGTGTTCTTCGACTTATACCAGGCTGGGGTTGGTTCGTGTCAACTGAGTGATATTGCTTGTTCACTTCTAGTAACAGTAATAGGTCATCAGAAAGATAAGGGGTGGATCATAACGGATGGCGGTTGGATGGCTATGTCACGGGACAGAGGTACAGCCAACCAGAAGATAGACCAAGGTTATGGTCTAGTCTGTGATATTGATGGAAAAATAATAAGTGGACTTTGGATGAGTGGAGCAAACCAAGAACATGGGATTATTTCGGCTAGGGACAATAGCGCCATCGATTGGGAGGATTTTCCAATTGGCAAACGTCTGAGAATTCTCCCTAATCATGCTTGTCCCTTTGCGGCGCAACATCCAAGATATTATGTTGTAGATAACTCTCAAGAAGTCTTAGATGTTTGGGATCGTTTTTACGGTTGGTAGATATATTTAGCTAAGTTGCTAGAGACTAAGGCGTCAGTTAAATTC
>Lana_p2__coassemble_414_pt1 | contig 27683 bp, 26 predicted proteins | sample Lana_p2__metabat2_high_PE_010 | metagenome-assembled genome bin Lana_p2 | reverse complement strand
AGTTTCAGTTCGAATGAGTAGTTGAGCATCAGTTCCATAGCTTTATTTTAGCAATGGAGATCAAATAATGATATCTTTGATTGTTCAATTTACAAAGTCTTTCGACTTTGCCGTCTTATATCCCATGATTGAAATCATGGGTTTTACGACGGAGGCTATAAAAAAAGCGCTGAAAAAACAGCGCTTTTTTATCTCTGAAGATTATTCAGCAGGTTGCGGGTTACGCAAACGAATGTGCAATTCACGCAATTGCTTTTCATCAACAGGGGCCGGAGCTTGAGTTAATAAGCATTGAGCGCGTTGCGTCTTCGGGAATGCGATGACATCACGGATAGAAGGAGCACCAGCCATGATGGTGACGATACGGTCTAAGCCAAAGGCGATACCACCATGCGGGGGAGCGCCAAATTGCAAAGCGTCAAGCAAGAAGCCAAATTTTGCACGAGCTTCTTCAGGACCAATCTTCAGTGCGCTAAAGACTTTGCTTTGGACATCTGCACGATGGATACGGATAGAACCACCGCCGATTTCCCAACCATTTAACACCATATCATAGGCTTGAGCCAAGCACTTACCAGGATCGCTTTCTAAGAGATCGATGTGTTCTTCCTTAGGCATGGTGAACGGATGGTGACAAGCAACCCAACGGTTTTCTTCTTCATCGTATTCAAACATCGGGAAGTCGACAATCCACAAAGCCTTCCAGCCTTCTTCATAAAGGCCGTTAGCCTTACCGAAGTCACTATGACCGATCTTCAAGCGTAAAGCACCTAACGCATCGTAAACAATCTTGGCACGGTCAGCACCGAAGAAGATAACGTCGCCATCTTGTGCACCCGTTACATCAAGTAAGTGGGCCAAGAATTCGTCAGACAAGTTCTTTACGATCGGGCTTTGCAAACCTTCACGTCCGTTATCCTTAGCGTTAACCTTAATGTATGCCAAACCCTTAGCACCGTAGATCTTAACGAATTCAGTGTAGGCGTCGATTTCGGAGCGAGGCATGCTAGCGCCATGAGGAACGTTCATAGCAATAACCTTGCCGTCAGCTAATTCAGTAGCGGAGCGGAAGACTTTAAACTCGCAGTTCTTGGCTTGTTCAGTGATTTCACGGAGTTCAATGCCTTTGATGCGCAAATCAGGCTTATCAGAGCCAAAGCGTGACATTGCTTCATGCCAAGTCATCACAGGATACGGATCAGCCAAGTCAACATTGATTGTTTCTTTAAAGACTTGACGGATCATGCTTTCCATGATGTCGCGGATTTCAAATTCATTCAAGAAGGACGTTTCAATATCCACTTGAGTGAATTCTGGTTGGCGGTCTGCACGCAAGTCTTCATCACGGAAGCACTTAACGATTTGGTAGTAACGGTCAAAACCTGCAACCATCAACAATTGTTTAAACAATTGCGGAGATTGGGGCAAAGCATAGAAGTGACCATCATGAACACGACTCGGAACCAAGTAGTCACGAGCACCTTCTGGGGTACTGCGAGTGAGCATTGGTGTTTCGATGTCGATGAAGCCTTGGCGATCCAAGTGATTGCGGATCGTTAAGGCTACCTTGTAACGCAACTTGAGGTTGCGTTGCATTTGCAAGCGACGCAAATCCAATACGCGGTATGTTAAGCGCGTTGTTTCGGATAAGTTTTCGTCATCCAAGTGGAAAGGTGGTGTTTCGGACTTGTTAAGAATTTCCATTTCTTGGCAGAGCACTTCAACGCCACCAGAAACCAAGTCACTGTTCGTTGTGCCTTCAGGGCGGGCACGAACGAGACCAATAATCTTCAAACAATACTCATTGCGAACAGAATCAGCCTTAGCGAAAACTTCAGGGCGATCCGGGTCGCAAACGACTTGCAACAAACCTTCGCGATCGCGCAAGTCAATAAAAATCACACCGCCGTGGTCACGGCGACGATGAACCCAACCAAAAAGGGTCACCGTTTGACCAATGAAAGACTCATTGATAAGACCGGTATATTCGGTACGCATACATGCTCCCAATTAACGGGGAAATTAGTTCCCAATGAATTAATCGAAGTATTTTAGCCTGAAAGCGCCTTGTTGTGTTCAGACAAGGTTGTTTTTGTATTGATTTTGCTGAGAGAAGATGCTATTTCTAGATGAAAAATCGCCGAAATCCATTGGGATTTCAGCGACTATTTCAGGTAGTAATGAAAATCTTAATCTTCTTCAACCTTACGTTGATACTTACTAGCCAAGTCCGCTTGAACGGCAGCAGGAACGGGTTCATAAGCATCCAATTCGACAGAGTAGCTACCAGCACCTTGGGTAAGTGCATTTAGTCGATTAGCATAGCCATCTAGGCCAGTTAACGGAACTCGTCCAGTGATAAGCATCATGCCACCAGTCAGGTTTTCTGTACCATTGACTTGCCCACGACGACTTGCGAGATCGCCAGCAATATCACCCATGAACGAATCTGGTGCCAAAATTTCAATACGAACAATAGGTTCTAGTAACGTAGGTTTGGCTCGTTCTAAGGCGTCAAGGAATGCTTTACGACCTGCGGATACAAAAGCAACTTCCTTACTATCAACAGGATGGTACTTACCATCGTAAACTGTTACTCGAACATCATAGATGGGATAGCCAGCAACGTAACCTTGATCAAGAACTTCTCGAACGCCCTTTTCAACGGCAGGTATTAAGTTAAAGGGAATGGCGCCACCTTTGACTTGGTCTACAAATTTAAAGCCAGCACCACGCGGAAGTGGCTCGATTCGGAGATACACTTCGCCGAATTGACCAGCACCCCCAGTTTGTTTTTTATGACGGGCATGACCTTCTGCTGGTGCACTGATTGTTTCACGATACGGAACACGTGGTGTACTCGTTTCTACTTCCAACTTAAATTGCATTGCCATGCGGCGAATAACAGTCTTTAGATGTTGTTCACTAACACCCCGAAGAACAGTCTCGTTCATAACGGCATCATGTTCAACTGCTAGAGTGGGGTCTTCACTGGCCATCTTTTCAAGCACTTCTGACATTCGGCCTTCATCGCCTCGGCGTGCAGGGCGAACTGCTAAACCGAACATGGGCTTGGGGAAGCTAAGTTTTTTCATGTAGATACCACCTTCAATGGCGGCATCATGTAAGACACTACCGTACACAATGTCATCAACTTTAGCGACTGCGCCGATATTACCTGGGTTCATTTCATCAACTTCAAGACCATCTTTACCTTGCATCATCATAGGGCGTGTGATCTTAAATGGCTTTTTGCTTTCATCAACAAAGAGCGTTGTATCTTTGGCAATATGCCCCTGGTGTAAGCGGAATAAACCGATTTTCCCGACATATGGGTCATTTACTACCTTGAAGACATGAGCAATGACGGGACGATGAGAGTCTGGCATCGTTGTATATTCAGAGCCATCTGCTCGGAAAAATAATGGGGCATTAGCTTCTGTAGGATTCGGTAGATGACGAACAAAGACTTTCGTTAAGTCACGCATGCCAATTAAGTTCTTAGCTGACGTGTAGCAAACAGGGATGATGTGCCCTAAGCGTAGAGCTTTGGTTAATGGAGCATGTAAGCTCTTGGGATCCACAGAGCCTTCTTCAAGGTAGCGCTCCATGGTTTCGTCATCCATTTCAACAACGCGTTCAATAAAAGCTTGGTGAACTTGTTCTACAGAAGCGAAATTAGCTTCTCCCTTGTCATTGTCAAAGCAGTCAATAACGTGAGTGCAGTCTTTATTGGGTAAGTTTAGCGGGAGAACTTCGTTACCAAAGGCTTCACGCAGCTCAACGAGCAATTTCATTAAGTCGATATTGGGTTGGTCAATTTTATTGACCACAATCATGCGACATAAATTACGTTCCTTTGCCCACTCCATCATGCGACGGGTCATTAATTCAATGCCTTTTGTCGCATCAACCACAATACAAACGGTCTTAACAGCATCTAGTGCTCCAAGTGCTTGACCAACACAGTCGGGGTACCCCGGTGTATCCAATAGGTGAATTCGAACAGGAGTACCATCATCCTTTTGTGCGTTGAGGTGAGTCACGCTAGTGCGGAGTGAGTGTTGAACTTCTTTTTCAAGGGGATCAAAGTCACAGACTGTATTGCCTTTTTCAATGGAGCCAACTTCTTTGATCATGCCACTGCGGTAGAGCAAGGCTTCAACTAAAGTTGTTTTACCCGTGGAACCGTGACCGACAAAGGCAACAGTACGAATATTCTCAACTGGATATTGACTCATAACAACCCCCTTAATGGATAAAAAAGTGATAGAGCAATAATCCTATTGTGCGCTTTTTATTTTGGAGGTGTTCAAAGAATATGGGGGGATTTGATGTATGTCGGTATTTTCAAAAAACTTATCGAAATTTGGTGGGATTTTCTAGGGAAAACCCCACTGAGTTGCTTTTTAAGCTTTAAAGCGATAGCCAACGCCACGAACGCTTTCGATACTAAATTGAGTACCTGCTGCTTCTTGAAGTTTATGTCGGATGCTTGAAATATGGACATCAATAGAGCGGTCATATTGACCCCTTGGACGTCCAAGGACTGTCGGATAAATTTCATCCTTACTGACAGCTTCATTACAGTGATTAGCTAATAAGCTAAGAAGAGAGAACTCCGTAACTGTTAATGTTAGCGGCTTTCCTTGGAAGGTCACTGCACTCGTCACAGTGTCAATAACTAAGTCACCTAATTGAATCGGAGCCCTAGCATTGAGTTTTTGAGTTTCTTGTTTTTCAAGTAATGTACGTACCAGTGTCAAGATGTCGACCAAGGGAACAGGCAGCTGCAATACTGATTCATTTTTGACAGTCAACGACTTAACTAGATCTTCAGAAGTCTCTGGTGCCACCAAAATTAGCGAAGCCAGGTCAGGTTTTTCTTTTTGGAAATGTTCAATAAGCGCTAAGTCACTTTCATTTCCCAAATCTAAAACCACTAAATCGAAATCGGTCTTTTGTGTCTGTTCAATGGCATCGGTATGAGAGTACACCGGACAGACCACATAGTTACAAAAAACTAAAAAGTCTGCTAACAGTGCCTCATAAACACGATCGTGATGGAAAATTAGAATCTTAGGTGGCATGGACAAATCTAAAATCTTACATAAATTTCAAACGGAAAATGATACCGATATTCATTCATTTTAGGCTTTAATTTTTCATAAGGATTGAAATATTTTTACGCAGATTAGTACTTTTTCTGTGTTTTCAGTTTGTTATCTCGATTTAAAATTTTTCATAAATCTCATGCTAAGTGAAATGAATTGATTCCTTAAAGGATACGGATGTGAAATCCCTCGTTTATTTAATGATTACATCGATGGTTTTAACGGGGTGCTCCGTAACGTTGCCGACGGATTTAGAGCAAAAGCATCAATCCCTAATAGCTTCTAATTGGAAGCATGGTCAGGGTTTTGAAACGGATCGTGCTCTGAGGGAGCCCCCATCGATTTGGTGGAAGCGATGGGACAATGCAACATTGTCATTTCTTGTTTCTAAAACATTAGAAAACAATACCGATATTGCAATAGCAACGGCCAATCTTCGATCTGCACAGGCAGCGCTGACAAGGGCTAAATCTAATCTTTGGCCAAGTGCTAATTTGGGAGGTAATGCGACCGATCGTTGGCAAAACCATGATTGGACACAAAGCTATTCCGTAGAAACTTCGGCTAGTTGGAGCTTGAGTTTTGGGGGTAGAGAGTGGTCTGAGTACTCTGCATCAAAGGCTTCATCCAAAGCGAAGTACCTTGATTTGGAAGATACTCAGAGTGCAATGACAAGTGAGGTTGCTAAAACCTACATTCTCCTTTGTCAAGCTTACGAGCAAGTGCGAATTCTTCATCAAACGCTTCGTTCCTATGAAGAGGGAAAAAATTTAGCCCAGTGGCGATATCAGGCGGGTTTAGTCTCTGTAGTTGACGCAGAGCAAGCTAATGCGTCGTTTGAAAGTATGAAAGCCCAAATTGCAACTGCAGAGCATACCGTTTTTGCATATCAAACAGCTTTGGCCCGAATGACAGTATTGCCTCTCAGTGAGATTCAATCCTTACCATTGTCTCCTATGCCAGAAGCACCGAAAGATATCGCGGTGTCCATTCCTGCAGAGACATTGTCATTACGTCCAGATGTATTGGCCGCTCGTGAGGAAGTGGTGGCGGCTTTATATAACGTGCGTGCAGCAAAAGCAGATTTCTTTCCAACACTTTCTTTAACGGGTAGTTTCGGTACTGCGGCTGCTACCGTGGGAGCGCTAGGGGCTTCTGGGACAGGAATTGGGGCTTTAATTGGTGCCTTATCAATGCCAATTTTGAATTGGGGAGATGCAGTAGCAGGTACCGAGGTACAAAAGGCGGCTTTGGATAGTGCGCAAGCGCAATATACGTTAACCATTATGAAAGCGTTGGAAGAAACCGAAAATGCACTTTCTTTGGTCAGGACGGCACAAAAACGGTACGTATCATTAGCGAGAGCCCAGCAAAGTAGCCAATTAACGGCCAAAATTGCATTACAACAGTATTCAAGCGGTTTGACTGATTATCAGACTGTTTTAACAACACAACGCTCTTGGCTAAGTGCACAAGAGGTATTCAATAGTAATAAAGCTCAACTAGCTCAAGCCTATATAGATCTTTATCGGGCTTTAGGGGGAGGTTGGACCCCAACAGAAGACATAAAGGATAACTGATGATGAAAGACGACAAAAAATCTATCGAAGCTCTGCTTGATGAGCCCTCTAATCACAAGTGGTCAAAAAAACGCAAAACTTTGGCTGTTAGTATCAGTTTAATAATTTTAGCGGTAGGGGTTTGGTGGTTAAGTTCTTCCAAACCTGCACCTCAGTATTTAACCGAAAAAGTAGTGCGAGGTAACTTGACGGTTAATGTGACGGCCAATGGTACTTTAGAGGCAGAACAAACCGTTTCAATTGGTTCAGAACTATCTGGCATTGTTGAGAAAGTTTTTGTGGATGTTAATGATGTTGTTAGTAAGGATAATGTGTTAATTGAGCTTGATACCACAAAATTGCAAGCATCTGTGGCTCGAGCTAAGGCAGCATTGTCAAGTGCGATTGCGGGGCATAAAGAAGCAGAGGCTACGCACAAAGAAGCAAAAGCAAAATATCACCGATTATTAAATGTTCGTAAGCTTTCAGGGGGAAAAACACCCGCACAGACTGAAATTGATGAGCAAGCCGCAGTTGTGGCTCGGGCTCAAGCAAGTATTGAAACAGCTAAGGCCAAAATTGAAAATGCTCAGGCTGACTTAACGACGGCAGAGACGGATCTAACAAAGGCTTATATTTCAGCACCGATTGATGGGGTTATTTTAGCTCGCTCAGTAGAGCCAGGCTATGCGGTAGCAGCTTCTTTACAAGCTGTGGAACTATTGACATTGGCTAGTGATCTTCGGGAGTTAGAGTTAGAGGTGGATGTTGATGAGGCAGATGTCGCTGTTGTACAAGCAGGGCAACATGCTACGTTTACCGTCAGTGCCTATCCTAATCGTCAATTTCCAGCAAAGTTGACGAAAGTTGCTTACGGCCCTTCACAAGATAAGGATAGTAATGTAGTCACTTATACAGCTTACTTGACTGTAAAAAATCAGGATTTACTTTTGCGTCCAGGCATGACAGCCACAGCACTCATTGAAACAAAGAGTCGAGAAAATGTTTTACTGGTGCCTAATACGGCACTGCGTTATAAACCAACCCAAAATAAAACAGAAAAAAGTGCGGTTAGTGGTTTTATGATGGGACCGCCTCATAAGCAAGGTGTTGATAAGAAGGCAACAGATAGTGGAGGAGCTTCTACAGTTCGACAAAATCGAATCTGGGTTTTGCGTAATAACCAACCAACCCTAGTGCCGATTGTGACAGGGGCCACTGATGGTATTCGCACAGAAGTAATTTCTGGAGAGCTCAAAGAAGGAGATCTATTGATTACCGGTCAATTGAAATTAAGGGAGTAAGGTATGACGATAAATCCACCGTTAATTCAATTGCAGAATGTGTATAAGCGATACGGAGCGGGAGAGGCTGCATTTAATGCGTTGCAAGGAATTAATTTGAGCATTGATCAGGGAGAGTTCGTTGCTGTAATGGGGCCATCGGGATCAGGTAAGTCAACGTGTATGAATATTGTTGGCGCTCTCGATACCGCGACTTCTGGTTCTTACCTTTTTAAGGGAGTACCGGTGAACAAAATGACACAAGACGAACGAGCTTTGTTAAGGCGTAAGTATTTTGGATTTGTTTTTCAGGGTTTCAATCTTTTAGCCCGTACGACAGCTTTAGAGAATGTAGAACTTCCTTTACTTTATCGAGGTGTGTCGGTCAAGGAGCGCCATCGCATTGCAAGAGAGGCTTTAGAGCGCGTAGGTTTGTTGCCGTGGCAAGATCACACGCCAGCAGAACTGTCAGGGGGGCAACAACAGCGTGTCGCCATTGCTCGTGCCATTGTGAGTAAACCCCTTTTGCTTTTAGCTGATGAACCCACAGGAAGTTTGGACAGTAAACGCAGCATTGAAATTATGCAGCTTCTTCAAGAGCTCAATCAGGTAGATGGTATTACTATTGCCTTAGTAACACACGAGCCAGAAATGGCAACCTTTGCTCGGAGAATTATTCACTTTAAAGATGGACGAATTGAGCATGATGGAGGCATGAGTAATCATGTGGGCTAACGCATTCTTACTGGCGATTCGTCAGATTTTCCGCAATCCAATGCGTTCACTTTTAACAGTGCTTGGAATTGTCATTGGGGTCGCGGCTGTGATTGTGATGGTCACTGTGGGCAATGGTGCCACCCAAGCAGTAAGAGAACAAATTGAAAGTTTAGGATCGAACCAATTAATGCTTCGCCCTGGTCAGCGATTGGGACCTGGAGGAATGGGTGGCGCTCCTCAGTTTAAGTTAGAGGATGTCGAGGCGATTAAGAACCAAATAGCAGGTGTGGTTACGGCTGCTCCCCAACGGGCCAAGTCAATGACGGTTGTTGCACAAGGTCGTAATTGGACGACGCAGGTTGTTGGTAGTACAAACAGTTATTTTGCACTTGATAACCGTCGTGTAGCTCAGGGAAGATTTTTTGAGCCTCAAGAAGAGGCTGCTGGCTCAGCAGTTTGCATTATTGGAACGACAATTCAAAAAGAAATTTTTTTGGATCTTGAGCCTGTTGGACAAATGTTGAGGACAGGTAATTTTTCTTGTCGAGTTGTTGGAGTTTTAGAAAGTAAAGGTCAGGTGGCCATTGGTGGCGATCAAGACGATCTGGTAGTAATGCCAATTCAAACTTTTCAGCGACGTGTTAGTGGAAATACGCGAGTATCAGCCATTTTGATAGCTGTTGATCCACAAATTGATCGTCAGATGGTTATTGATAGCGTGACTTCTCTGATGCGAGAACGTCGATCATTGTCAGCCAATGATGCAGATAATTTCATGATTCTAGATACAGAGGAAATTGCGCGGAAAGTATCTAGCACCACAAAAATTATGACTGGTCTTTTGGGGGCAGTTGCAGCGGTTAGTTTGATTGTGGGTGGTATAGGAATTATGAATATTATGCTTGTGAGTGTTACCGAGAGGACGCGGGAAATTGGTGTGCGTTTGGCAATCGGTGCAATGGCTCATGAGGTTTTGATGCAGTTTTTGATTGAGGCGATTGTATTGGGAGCTTTAGGAGGGCTTTTGGGTGTTGTAATAGCTTTTTTGGGTTCAATTTTGTTAACTACTCTCATGAATATTCCCTTTATATTTAATCCCTTTATTAATGTTGTTGCATTTGGGTTTGCTGCTTTGACTGGAGTAGTATTTGGTTATTTCCCCGCACTTCGAGCCGCTAATTTGGATCCCATTGAAGCGGTGCGACATGAGTAATTCTATGTTTAAGAAAGTTCTATCAATTATTAGTTTCATGTTATTTAGTGCTTCTGCGTTGGCGACACAGTATCCAGAAGTTCTAAATATTACCTATGTTAAAGCGCCTTTTAATATCCAAAATATGGTGATGAAAAATCATCAACTTTTGGAAAAAGAATTTCAAAAAGAAGGAATTAAAATTAACTGGATTCCGATTAAGGCCGGTTTAAATCAGGTTCGAGGTATGGCTGCCGGTGAAATAGATATGGTAGCAGCTATGAATACAACAACATTGATGATTGCCAACTCAGTTGGAAATCGCATTGTTATTGTGGGGGGCGTAGCCCATCCGGATGAAACTTTTGCAGTGGTTGCAATGCCGAATATTGCTAAAGAGATTTCTGATTTGAAGGGAAAAACAATTGTTGGTCCAAAGGGGACAGTGTTGCATCACTTGCTAACTTTGGCATTGGATAAATCTCAACTGAAAATGTCGGATGTGCATTTTGTTTCAATGAATTTGCCATCCAGTCTGACGACATTATTGGCAGGAAAGGCCGATGCCGCATTGGTTGCTGCAGGTGGTTTATTAAAGGCCCAGGAGCATGGATTTAAGACGCTAGTGTCTGCGAAGGGCATGTTGTCTACTAATTTGGTTTTGGCAGCTCGTGGTACTTTCGCAGATCAATATCCAGAGGTTGTTGAGCGAGTAGCTAAAGTTAATAAGCAAGCATTAATTTGGGCTCAACAAAATCGACAACAGGCTGTAGCATTAGGTGCCAAAGAGCATAAAATTTCTGAAAAAGAAGCTAATGCACTATATGACTGGTCAGCCTTTTATTCTGATTTGACACAAAAAGATATTCAAGCAATGAAAGATAGCCAAGCTTTCTTATTGCAAGAAAAAATGATGAGTCAACCTGTTGTTGTCGAAAGCTTAATTAAAACGACAGTGCATTAAATTCTAGTGACAGCGTTGAAAAACAAAATAAAGTGCTCAAATGCAAACAGGACGCCTTGGCGTCCTGTTTGTTTGAAAACTAATCCAGATTAGTTTTCACGTGTTGTAGCAACCAAACCACGTTGAGCAGCCCACGTCCAAGGCGTCTTTAACCATTGTTCAATGGTAGCCTTGTGTTCTTCGTCAATCATGCCCATTTCCACAGCTTTGTTAACGATCTTCTTAAATTCGATCATACGATAGGTCTTAACGCCAGTATCTGCAAATAAAGCCTTGGTTTCTGTCATGTCGAAGTTTGTGATACTAACGCAATCCGTGACGATAGCTCCTTCTTCACGAAGCGTCTTAATAGCATCTAAACAGGACAAGCCCGTAGAAATATGGTCTTCAATCACCAATACGCGTAAGCCCTTGACGCTACCACCTTCAATACGGTCTAAGTCACCGTAGGTCTTAGCGCGTTGGCGAACGTAGATTGTTGGACAATTTAAGCGATAAGCAAGAGCGGCAGAATGCGTTAAACCACCCGCTTCAACACCAGCAATAACGTCATATTCCAAGCCCCACTTTTCGATTAAAGAAGCCATGGTTTCAATAACATCATGCCAAGCATCGGGATGCGTGATCAACTTACGGTTATCAACGTAAATTGGGGTAACCAAACCTGATTTCAAGCGCAACGGCTCTTCAGTTAAGAAAGCGACTGCGTTTAATGAGAGCAGGTTTTCGGTCAAAATGTTTTCAGCAAGCATAGACGGCATAATTTAGTTCTCCTCTCACTTCACAGCCAACGGTGCATACGGTTCAATACCCAAAGCCATACGGCCATTACGGGTTGCGATTTCAACAAGATCTTCAAAGTTGTCATAGCGACAGCCCGTAGCCATCAAGGTCAATTCGTGCCACATATCGCCGTTGCTCCAGGGCACCATGGCGTCTGCAACGTTATCAACACCGATAGCCACACGAACACCAGCCGGGACCAATTCGTCCACAGGAGTCATAGAGTTGTGGGACGGGCCAATAGCTTCAGAGCGAGGCGTATCAATCCAGGCTGTTGGGCAAGCAATCATCATGACACCAGCTTCACGCATCAATTGATAGAGGCGTTGACGGTACTTCTTAGAGTGCGCCCCGATGGAAATACCATGGACACCAACCACACGACCTTGGAGACCGAATTCAATGGTCTTCAAGCACATCAATTCTGTTTCATATTCGGTAGCTTGGTTAAATTGGTCAACGTGGGCGTGAACCATTTTGCCCTTTTCTTTAGCGGTACCCATGATGACGTTCCATGCTTCTTCAGCCTTGCCATAGTCACGTTCGTCACGCTTGGGTAATGCACCAATGATGTCAACCAAATCAGCGCCGATATCAAACCACTTGCGAGCTTCTGGTTCAATAACGCCCTTTAGAGTTTGGTTGGCGAACTTCACCGTTAATTGATCTTTGTAATGTTCACGAGCTTTAAGACCGGCGATAATGGCACGGTCTTCGCTTTGTGGGTCAATGTCAACAAAGGTGCACAAGCCCGTGACGCCTTGGCTAATCATCAATTCAAACATCGTGCAGAAGCGACCGTAGAAAACATCGACCGTAGATTCACGCTTGAGGCGATCTAAGGCGTCCCACTTTTGTTGTAAGGTGCAGGTGCGACGCATTTGCATGACTTCAGGACTCAACGTGAAAGAGCGGTCAGCATGAGCGTGGGTGTTGACCCAACCGCCGGCCGCCTTAATCATTGGTTCCAACATGGCTTGGACAGTATTCGGTGTAGCCTTCATTGTTCTCTCTCTAATCTATGGGTAAAACAACAATTCTCAAAAAAAACGGCAATCCCCCAAAAGGACTGCCGTTTTAGAAAACACTCTCCCCACAAACCCAACGCATATCGTTGTGGCATCGAACTCGATCATGTGCAGGAAAGAAAAATTTGTACATTTGATCCCGAGTTGGAAAGGGGTTAAACATAATTAACCCGCCATTTTAATCAAAAGTATTCAAGATAAACAAGGGGGGTCAATAAAAAAACTTAACCATAATTGTAGTCATTTTCACGAAATAATATTTGTTTTCTAGTTTAAATCTGACTATCTGTTTGTATTTGTTAATAAATTAATGAAGTCAGAGAAAAACAAAAAAGCTCTGTCAAATGGACAGAGCTTTTTGAGAGAGATAAATTTAGAACGGAATGTCTTCGTCTAAATTATCTAAGCCACCAATGGGGGCCGGCATGGGTTCTGCGTGACGAGCAGGAGCTTGGTGGTAACCACCTTCATTTTGCATCGGACGACGCGGAGCGGATTCAAAACCGCCACCCATCGATTCAGAGCGTTCACGAGTACCCAACATTTGCATTGTTTCAGCAATGATTTCCGTTGAGTAACGATCTTGTCCATCCGGACCTTGCCACTTACGGGTACGTAAGCGACCTTCAACATAAACAGGACGACCTTTGCGTAAGTACTCGGCCGCAATTTCTGCTTGACGACCGAAGAAAACAACACGATGCCATTCTGTTTCTTCTTGGGGTTGACCGTTGGAGTCTTTATAGCGGCGTGAGGTTGCGACAGTAATTGTTGTGATAGCCGTACCACCTTCAGCAGTGTAACGGGTATCAGGATCGCGACCTAAATTACCGATAATGATGACTTTATTAACCGAAGCCATAATCTTTCATTCCAAAAAAACGTTGTCATAAAAATGACAACAAACATAACTACCAAATCCAAAGGCTTCAAACAGGGAGGTGACTCACCCGTCGCTTTTGAGGCGTTTGGTGAGCATATCCAAAAATATGCTACTCATTATTTTGTAGAAACTTAAGGAAAATGTCCACATTATCTTCGAGACTTTTTCGCAAAGATACTGTCCCCATTTCGATTGAGTTAAGGATTGCCTTAAAATATGTTGGTTTAGCCTGATATTGGGGATAGCAATGGGTTCCAAAATTCGTATTCGTGGTGCAAGAACGCACAATTTAAAAAATATTGATTTAGATATTCCAAGAAATAAGTTGGTGGTGATAACGGGTTTGTCAGGTTCTGGGAAAAGCTCGCTGGCTTTTGACACGCTATATGCAGAAGGTCAACGTCGTTATGTGGAGAGCTTGTCAGCATATGCTCGTCAATTTTTAGATTTAATGGAAAGACCTGATGTTGATTTAATTGATGGGCTATCTCCTGCTATTGCAATTGAACAAAAAGCTGTGACAACGAACCCTCGTTCGACTGTTGGGACAATTACAGAGATTCTGGATTATCTTCGACTCTTATTTGCCCGAGTAGGTACACCGTATTGTCCTGTCCATGGGCTACCACTGGAGGTGACGCCGATTTCGGCCATGGTTGATCGCATCATGCAATTGCCAGTGGGTAGCAAAATAATGATTGTTGCTCCAGTTTTGCGCCAGAAAAAAGTGGATTTTTGCCGCTTTTTTCAAGACATGCAGGCTCAGGGTTTTATTCGATTCCAAATTGATGGCATTAAATACGATGCTGAAACTTTGCCTGATTTAGATCCCAAAGAACGTCATGATATTGATGTAATTGTCGATCGCCTAAAGGTTCGAGATGATGCTCATCAACGTTTGGCAGAAAGCTTTGAAACTGCATTGCGACTCACTGATGGTCGGGTACAAGTAGAGGATATGGATAGTGGTGAAAAATGGAATTTTTCTAGTCACTATTGCTGTCCTGAGTGCGGTTATAGCGTAGAGGAATTGGAGCCGAGAATTTTCTCGTTTAATAATCCGTTAGGCGCCTGCCCTGACTGTAATGGGTTGGGTGAGGCTATGGTTTTTACAGAAGAAAGCGTGGTACATCATCCAGAGCTTTCCTTAGCTTCTGGTGCTATTCATGGATGGGATCGTCGCAATCTTTATAACTTTGACATGATGAATGCGGTGGCTCAGGCGGTTGGCTTTGACATTGAAACGCCCTGGTGTGATCTCCCGATACAGGCTCAGCATGCTCTCTTGCACGGCTTGGGAGAAAAAAAGATCAAGGTACCCTATCGTAGTGCGGGAATCGTTCGTTATCAAGAGGAGCCATTTGATGGTGTATTAGCCATTTTGAATCGACGCTATTCTGAAACAAATAATGAAGCTGTTCGAGAAGAACTTAATCGCTATCGTGTGCTGAAGCCATGCTCCTCGTGTCATGGTTCCCGTTTGAAAGAAGCTGCTCGCAATGTTTTTATTGGTCAGGGGGACCAAAAAAAGGCGATCTATGAAATAACATCAATGAGCCTGACTCAGGCCAGGGAGTATTTTGAAACTCTCCAAATAGCAGGTGCAAAAAAGGATATTGCTCAAAAGCTAATAGATGGGGTCGCTCTAAGACTCAAGTTTTTAACAGATGTTGGATTGGGTTACTTATCTCTTGATCGTCGAGCAGATACGCTATCAGGAGGAGAAGGACAACGAATTCGTTTAGCAAGCCAAATCGGCTCTGGTTTAACAGGGGTTATGTATGTTTTGGATGAGCCCTCTATCGGCTTACACCAACGTGATAACGATCGTTTAATCGAAACACTTAAACAGTTACGTGATTTAGGTAACTCTGTTATTGTGGTTGAGCATGATGAAGATACGATTCGTGAGGCTGATTTTATTGTTGACATGGGACCACGCGCAGGTTATCTAGGCGGAGAGGTGATTGCATCAGGCAGTCCTGAAGAAATTCAAAAAAATCCCGACTCTTTAACTGGAGCATATCTAAGCGGAGAAAAACACATTGATTTAAGTCGGAAGTCGAAGTCAAAGGGGGATCATACTTTACGCTTGGTCGGAGCCTGTGGGCATAATCTAAAAAATGTGACTTTAGAAATTCCTGAGGGTTTGATTACCGTGGTAACGGGTGTTTCTGGCTCTGGGAAGTCGACCCTTATTAACGACACCCTTTATCGCATTGCCGCTCAAACGCTTTATCGTTCAAGCACACCGCCTGAGCCTTACGATCATATTGAAGGTCTTGAGTATTTCGATAAAGTTATTAATGTTGATCAAAGTCCGATTGGGCGTTCGCCTCGCTCTAATCCTGCGACTTATACAGGCCTTTTTTCTCATATACGAGAACTCTTTGCTCAAACTCCGATAGCTCGTGAACGAGGCTACGATGTCGGTCGTTTTAGTTTCAACGTGAAAGGAGGTCGATGCGAGGCGTGTCAGGGTGAAGGATTTATCAAGGTTGAGATGAATTTTTTACCAGACATGTATGTACCTTGTGAAGTTTGTCACGGACAGCGTTATTCACGCGAAACGCTTGATGTGCTTTACAAGGGAAAAAATATTGCAGAAGTTTTAGAACTGACTGTCGAGCAAGCATTAGATTTCTTTAGTTCGCATCCTGTGCTTAAGCGTAAATTGCAGACCTTAATGGATGTCGGTCTCGGTTATATCAAGTTGGGTCAAAGTGCCCTAACTTTATCGGGTGGCGAGGCCCAGCGAATGAAATTAGCTTTGGAGTTATCTAAGCGAGACACGACTAAAACACTTTATATTTTGGATGAACCAACAACTGGCTTGCATTTTGAGGATGTGCAAATGTTGATCACCGTTATCCGAAAGTTGCGAGATGCAGGTAACACGATTGTGATTATTGAACACAATTTGGATGTGATTGCTTCTGCTGACTGGATTGTTGATTTAGGGCCAGAAGGTGGTGCAGCAGGTGGGGAAATCATTGCGACGGGAACGCCATTGCAATTATCTCGTCATAAAAATAGTGCTACAGGAGTGTATTTGAAAAAACATTTAGATCGTTACAAGGATGTGTAGCTTATGCGGATAGCGATATTGGGGAAAAATGGTCAAGTAGGGCAAGCGTGTCTTCAGTGTTTTGCCTCTCATGAGCTATTGGCATTGGGGCGCCACGATTCAGGGGGAGATCTTACTAATCCATCCTCACTTATTGAAAGACTGGAAGCATTTTCTCCCGACATTATCATCAATGCGGCAGCTTATACCGCTGTTGATCGGGCAGAATCTGATGTGAAAGCGGCTTTTGATATTAATGTCATTGCGCCAGAAGCAATTGCAAAATTTGCGAAACAAAAGGGCTTATTTTTCATTCATCTATCGACAGATTATGTCTTTGATGGCTGTCAGGAAAAAGCCTATACAGAAGATCAAGGATCTCGTCCCTTGAATGTTTATGGGTTGAGCAAATTGGAGGGGGAGAAGGCTGTTTTAAAAGTTAATCCAGATGCGATTATTTTGCGACTAACATGGGTTCATTCTGAGACTCATCGCAACTTTATTACATCGTTGTTGCACTGGTTCAAAGGACAAAAAAAGATTTCCGTCGTTGATGACCAAATTGGTATCCCTACGTCTGCAAATGAAGTTGCAAGAGGACTTTGTCGCATTGTTGAATATTACGAGCAAGCTCGTCCATTTAAACGGGGTCTATACCATTTTGCAAGCGAAGGAGCTTGCAGTCGCTATGAATGCGCACAATACGTAAAAGATCTTTTGGTTGAAAAAAGGCTTATTTCGGAAGATTTTACTATTCAAAATGTTAAGAGTGATCAATTCTTCTTGCCAGCCCGTCGCCCAACACGGGCTATATTGGAGCATTCCAAGTTTGATACAACATTTAATTTTGTCTCTCAACATTGGCAAGTTGGTGTGAAAGAAACGGTTGTCCAATCGATATGATAAATCCCGCTTAAGCGGGATTTATCATATATTGAATTAAGCGCAATTTTTCTGGAAGTTCCAGGAGTGTTCACACATATCTTGCAGTGTGTAATGAGCTTGCCAACCTAAAAGTTCTTTGGCTAATTTGGGATCAGCCCAATTGCTAGCGACATCCCCAGGGCGACGAGCAACAATTTTGTAAGGAACGGGCTTGCCACAGGCTTTTTCATATGCCTTAACGATGTCTAAAACGGAATAGCCAATACCGGTTCCGAGATTAATAGCAATCCATCCTGTGTGCTTAAAGGCATATTGGGCAGCTAACACGTGTCCCTTAGCAAGATCGACAACATGGATATAGTCGCGTACCCCTGTGCCATCAGGCGTGTCGTAATCGTCGCCAAAGACTTGCAAGGACTTGAGTTGACCGGCAGCAACACGCGCTACATAGGGTAGTAGATTATTGGGTATGCCTCGTGGGTTTTCGCCAATTAATCCACTTTCATGGGCACCAATTGGGTTAAAGTAGCGTAGACAAACAGCAGACCATTCAGGGTCTGATGAACAAAGGTCCGAAAGAATTTCTTCAACTTGGAGTTTGGTTCGGCCGTAGGGATTTGTTACGGACAAGGGATGTTTCTCATCCAAAGGTAAGTATTGTGGCATGCCGTAGACAGTTGCACTGGAGGAGAAAATAATACGTTTGATTCCAAGGCTTTTCATGGCGCGCAAAAGAACTAGTGTGCCATTGATATTATTATCAAAATATTCCAAAGGTTTTTCGCAGGATTCGCCTACAGCTTTTAGGCCTGCAAAATGTACGACGGCTTCAATTTTGTACTTGCTTAATACTTCGCACATGCGATCATAATCACGAATATCGCCCTCTTCGAAAGGCAGACGGCGGCCAAGGATTTTTTCTAATCGATCGAGTGCCGAAGTGTCGCTGTTGCAAAGATTGTCGTAAATAATAACTTCGTGGCCAGATTGAGTCATTTCTACGGCGGTATGAGAGCCAATGAAGCCAGCACCACCAGTCAATAAAATGCGCATATGTATTGATTCTCCAAATGGGAAATTCTGATCATTCTTCGAGAAATAATACCGTTTTCCAATCTTATTGGAAACCACTTTTTAATAGGAATAACAACATATCGAGACTGAATGCCTATTCATAGTGCTTAGTCATGTAGTAAGATGAGGCAGAGTATGAATTACTAATCCGGACCTCCTTTTTTATGAAGTATTTATTTTCAAAGTCTTTGACCTTTTTATTGCTTTTGATGCTGACTGTTGGAGCAGCTGTGCCTACTCAAGCAAAAGTACAGGCCGATCAAGAGCGCCCTAAAGTTGCTTTAGTCCTCTCCGGAGGTGGGGCTCGAGGATTTGCTCATGTCGGTGTCATCAAAGTACTGGAAGAAATGGGTATCAAGGTCGATATGGTTACCGGTACCAGTATGGGGTCAATGGTAGGTGGTGGATATGCATCTGGCTATACAGTTGAACAGATGCAAGAAATTATTTTGGGTGTTGATTGGCGTGAAATGTTTGCGATTCGCCCAGATCGCTCATCGTTAAACCGTTTACGCCGTGAAGACGATTATAAAAATTTAACAATCAAAGAAGTTGGTATAAAGGAAGGTGGGTTGGCATTTCCTGATTCGGTTGTTCCCTCCCAACATTTAACGACCTTTTTAACGAAAATTACAGAGCATGTTCGCTCTGTTAATGACTTATCAAAGTTGCCACTTCCCTTTGGGGCAATTGCGACAGACTTGTCGGATGGCTCTTTGGTTGTGATGCAAAAAGATGTGAATTTATCGACAGCAATGCGGGCCTCTATGTCTGTGCCAGGGGCCTTTTCGCCCTATCCCTGGAAAGATCACCTATTAGTTGATGGGGGATTATCACAGAATTTGCCTGTCGAATTAGCTAAAGAGATGGGGGCTGACATCATTATTGCCGTTGATGCAAGTACCCCGTTGGAGAAAAAACAGCGTGTCAGCTCTGTAACTGCAGTAATGGGGCAAATGGTTGCTATTTTGACAGACCGTAATTTGGTTGAGTCAAAAAAACAATTAGGGCCTCAAGATATTTTGATCAATGTCGAACTGGGTGAACTCAGTGCGGCAAACTTTGATCGAGCTAAAGAGATTATTGATGCAGGGGAAGTAAGTGCTCGTAAATATCGTAATGAGTTAAAACGGTTAGCAGTTTCACAAAAGGAATTCCAAGAGTGGAATTTGGCTAGAACAGCTCTGGTTAGTGCGCCCCACAATATGCGTATTGCAGAGGTGAAAATTGAAGGACTAAAGGTTGTTAATCCTGAGTTTGTTCGAGATATTGTCAATATTCAACCAGGCGATTCAGTTAGTGTTGAACAGTTAAATAAAGCGAGTAATCAAGTATGGGCAACGGATGATTTTTCGGTTGTACCTTTTGTATTTGAGCCAGGACCCAATGGAACGGAGGTATTGGTCATTAAACCTCAAGAAAAGCCTTGGGGCTACAACACCATTCGTGTGGGAGGCAAAGTCTCCAGTGATTTTAATCAGGAGCATACGTTTGATTTTCTATTAGCTCATACTTGGAGTTGGCTCAATGATTGGGGCGGAGAGTGGCGAAACGAATTACAAATTGGCGAGACAAGTTACTTTACATCGAAGTTTTATCAACCTTTAGGTGTCAATAGTCCATTTTTCATTCAACCCAAAGTTGCTTATGAAAGTCAGTCTTATGACTTATTTAATAGCGATGGAATTGCGCTGGCAACAATTAAAAACTCCATATTGGAGGCCTCTGTATCGTTGGGGGCGGAACTATCTCGAGACGCTGCCATTGAAGTAGGATTTGGCTACGCAGGAATGAAATCTAAAACAACGGTCGGAGTTTTGGAAGATTGGAATCGTTTTGAAGCGGAGTCGCCTTTTATTGAGGTCGGGATTAGGTATGACACATTGGATAATGTTAATTTTCCGAAAAAAGGTGTCTTATTTGATGCATCGGCACGTCGATATTTAAGTGCTGAGGAAAGTCCAGAACATCCCGAAGTTTCTGACTATTATTTAAGTGCCATTATTCCTTATGATTGGGGAAATGATTTTGTCAGCATTTTAGCTACTAGAGCTGGTTCTTCTACGATTCCAGGACGCTTTGCCATCGGCGGGTTATTCAACATGTCTGGAGCGTACTATGGTCGCTATACTGGTGCAGACATGTTTGTATCAAGTCTCATTGGTATGAAGCGCGTAAATCGCAATGGTTTTTGGGGGATCCCTGTTTATGTTGGGGGTAGTTTAGAAACAGCCCATTTAAGCCAAGAGGGAAATAGCAAGCTTTTTGACAATTCAGATTGGAAGAGCTGGAAAAAAGCCGGCAGCGTTTTCGTAGCTGCCGACTCTATTGTTGGACCTCTTTATTTGGCATTCGGTCAAACGAGCGATCATGACTCAGCCGTTTATTTCTTCTGGGGACGTCCTTTTAGGTAAAGTCCAGGCAGATGTATTAATGATGCATGCTTAAACCAATGGCCTTGGTCGATAAAGAAACTTCACGAACGAAGTAGATGGTCGAGGCCAATAGGAAACCGATAGAAATAAAGAGCATGCCGAGTTTTACGATACCCATGTCTACAGAGAAAAGACACTCAAGGATGCCAAAAAGCACTTGTAGGCCACTGAAAGTTGCAGACAAGACGACCGTTAAAATCGACATACGAAGCAGTGCAGCTCGTTTGAAAATCAACTCAATAGCGTGATTGAGATCATCATCTTCACGTGGAGCAATTGCGTTTTTTTCACGTAAAAGTTGGCGAACGCGGTTAGTAGAGTGGTTGTAGCGAGCTGTCATTGCTAAAAGCAAGAGGCCGACGCCAGAAATTAAAGTAACGGGTGGTAAAGCCGTAGAAAGCATTTGATGATATTCAACCATGACAGACTCCTTAGTGGTGAACGCTTAGGCCTAAGGCCTTCATCGAAGTAGATACTTCTTCGGCAAAAATAAGAGTAGAAATAACAACGAGTACCACTGCAATAAGCAATAGCAAGGATTTAATTAAAACGAAGTTTGCTCCCAGAGCAATCTCTAGCACACTCATTAACACAAGCAAGGCAGAGAACATCCCCGATAGCACAACAAGCAAAATTGCTTTGCGTAGCAATTTGACTCTTAAAAAAATCAAATCAATTGCATGCTCTAGATCATCGTCACGACGAGGGGCGATGGCATTGCTTTCACGCAAAAGCTGACGTAAACGGTCAGTAGAGTGGTTATAGCGATTGGTCATAGAGACCAATAAGAGGCCAACGCCAGAGATCAAAGTGATCGGTGTGAGGGCCGCAGACAAAACGGTGCTGTAATCAATCATTACGGAAACCTTAGTCTTATCGACGGAAAGAAGTTTTCAAAAAGAGAACCCGCAATGATATGCCTTTTTTATGAAATAAGAAAGACGAAAACGATTCTCTTTTAGGATTGTAGCGCTGTTTTGGTAGGTACTTCCATCTTAATAAAATCAATGAGTTGAGGATTGATGATGCGGCGGTAGTCTTCGGTACGAATGATAATGGAGCGATCTAGATGACCGGCATTAAAAGCAAGTTCATCAAATCGCTCAAAAAGGTAGGGATCTACGACTAGTTTTAATTCTGAGTGAAAGCTAACTGGAGGAACAGCACCAAAAACGCATCCTGTAAGTTCCGTAACTTCAGCGGGACTAGCCAACGAGGCACGGCGGGCTCCTAGTGCAACCGCAAGCTTTGTTAGATCAGCCTGTTTATCAGCAGGCAGCACAGCTAAAACATGAAGCTTTAAACCATTTCCTTTAACGTGACAAACGAGAGCTTTTGCTCCTTGGCCTACTGCGGTACCTCGAATTTCTGCAACGGATTGACAGGTTTTACCACTCGCTTCGTGTTCAAGGACTTTAAAATGAGCTTGACCTTTGGTAAAAAGTTCAACCAGTTTTTCTAAAACATGCTCTACCATCATGAACCTCGAAACAAAGTGTGTATTCCCCATTGCTTTTGGGGAAAACATGCAAAAATATGAAGATATGGAGGAATTGTAATGTCCGATTTCGTATCTTACAAAGACCACTTTTTAGTAGCAGCTCCAAATATGAAAGATCCCGTTTTTTCTAAAACGGTGATCTACCTCTGTAGTCATACCCCAGAAGGAGCGATGGGGATTGTCATTAATCGGGGCGTGGCTTTAAGCGTTGCTTCTCTCTTAGAGCGAGTAGGTATTGATAGTCAAAATGATGAGTTGCACGAGATGATGTTGTTTGATGGAGGCCCTGTACAAGTTGAAAGGGGGTTTGTTTTACACACTCCTAAAAATAAGTATCATTCGTCGGTTAACATCACGGACCAGATAACATTGTCAACTTCTAGAGATATTTTGGAAGCTATTGCGAGTGTTGATCAGGCTCCCGAAAAATTCTTGATTAGTTTAGGTTACTCAGGTTGGAGTGAGGGGCAACTTGAAAGTGAGTTGGCGCTTTCTGGATGGTTGATCGCTCCGGCTGATAGTGCAGTGATTTTTGATGTACCCGTTGAGCGTCGGTATGACGTGGTACTCGAGAGTATTGGGTTATCAGCGGATGATTTTAGTTACTGGTCACAAGGAACAGGACACGCGTAAATGGAAGGCTCTATCTTAGGATTTGATTTTGGAGAAAAACGTATCGGTGTCGCTATTGGCAACACAATGATACGACAGGCATCCCCTTTAACGATTGTGGATTCTCGTACAAATGATTCACGTTGGAAGGGCATTGAAAGGCTAGTTAAAGAGTGGTCTCCTGTTGCGTTCGTTGTAGGGATTCCCTCACACCCTGATGGTACTCCTCATGAAATGACAGCTCGCTGTGAACGCTTTGCTCGTCAACTTGATGGACGCTATCATTTGCCTGTTTTTCGAGTTGATGAACGCTATTCATCTGTCGTGGTTGAAAGCGAAAGTGAAGCAGAGTTTATTGACGATGAAGCCGCAAGCGTTATATTGCAGCAGTATTTTGAAGAAGAAAGATAATTTTTATGCATAAGCTTTTAGCCCCTTTTCGTTTTGTCAGTGCATTAATTTATTCCCTAGCCTGCATTACGATGGTTTTGGTCTATCTTCAGTGGGTAAAGCCTGAAAAGAAGGTGGGTATTATTCGTGCTTGGTCCAGGGCCTTTATTAAGATTGTGGGTATTGACTTAAAGTGTGAAGGGGAAATTTACCCGGAACATTGCTTATTATTGGCCAATCATGTTTCATTTTTAGATATTTTCGCACTTGATTCACAAAAGCCAGGTCGGTTTATCGCGAAGAGTGAGATAGCCAATTGGCCCATTTTTGGGCGCATTGCTAAAGGCGTGGATACGCTATTTATTGAGCGAAAGAACCGTCGTTCAATCATTGAGGTAAATGCTCAATTGAGTGATGCTTTGAAGGCCAAGCAAACAGTAATGTTATTTCCAGAGGGGCGTACAAGTCCTGGTTTGACCCTGCTTCCTTTAAAACCCAATTTAATTGAACCTGCAGTTATATCAAATACTCCTGTGCAGCCTGTAGCTCTTTGTTATTTGGAAAATGGTCAAAAGACAACAAAAGCTTCCTATGCAAACGTGTCGATATTTGCTTGTTTGTGGACGATTGTTTCAACACCAGGATTGGCACTTACGGTGAAGTTCTTACCAGTTATTCATCCAGATGGTAAGACTCGTCATGATGTTGCTCGTCTGGCCTCGGCAAGTATGAGCGCGGCTATGGGGGTGAAAGATCCTATGTTGGAAAACGAGCAACAAGGATTGCATAACTAATTGAGGACGAGGAGGTATAGACCTCCTCGTTTTGATTTCGACGATGCTCAGCTTAAGGGGTCTTGGTATTGGGGAGACTTGATACTAATGACTTTTCTACTTGGCAGTTCAATAGCACTTAACGCACCACCCCATACACATCCCGTATCCAAGGCAATAGCTTTTTCGGTCACAACCAATCCTAGAGTGGACCAATGACCAAAGACAATCTTGTCATTTTTTGTTTTTCTGACAGGGCATTCGAACCACGGCATTAAATGCTCGGGTTTAGACAAGAGTCCCTCTTTGATTTTGTAGTCTGGAATACCGTCTTTATCAACGAAGCGAATGCGAGTAAAACCATTCAGAATGGCTCGCATTCTGGCATCTCCCTTTAAAGAGGGGTCCCATAAATCCTTACCATACATATGTTGAAGATATGATTTCCAGTGTTTGTCTCGAAGATGAGTCTGTACTTCGTTAGCTAGATTTTTTGCTTCATCTAGACTCCATGCAGGATCAATGCTTGCATGCACAAACGTATAGTCTTTCCACTGAAAAAGTAAGGGTTGGTGACGAACAAAATCAATTAAGTCATCAGCATCCTTTGCTTTTAGAATTTCGTCAATCGTATCACGACGATTGGCTTTACCAGCCCCTGCAGCAGTCGCTAATAAGTGCATGTCATGATTACCTAAAAGGCATTTGGCACGCTTGCCCATGCTTTTCACGAGGCGTAATGTTGCTAATGAATTAGGGCCTCGGTTTATTAAGTCACCGAGAAAGAGCAATGGAATGTTTGTATCTACTTGATCTAATAACTTTTCAAGTGTTGGTAAACACCCGTGAACATCTCCGATGACAAGAATTTTTTCAGCGTCTTTCATGTTGTAACTGCACTAGTGGTTTTGAGTGATACGTTAGTCAATCTAACTGTATACGTCAACGCTGAATAATATTTTTTGTCATTGTCTATACTTACAGAATCAGTCTGTCATTTTTTCTATAAGGTTCAGTATGAAAGAAGTACGTAAAGTCGTTTTCCCAGTTGCAGGTTTAGGCACACGGTTTTTGCCTGCAACGAAAGCAATGCCAAAAGAGATGCTACCTGTTGTGGATAAGCCATTGATTCAGTATGCAGTTGAAGAGGCTTATGCAGCAGGTATCACAGACATGATTTTTATTACGGGGCGCTATAAGCGAGCGATTGAAGACCATTTTGATAAGGCTCCATTGCTTGAGAAGGAGCTCATTGAAAAGGGTAAATTAGAGCTTTTACAAACAGTCCGCTCTATCGCCCCAATGGGAGTGACATTCGTTTATATCCGTCAAGCCGAACCTTTAGGTCTCGGTCAAGCAGTCCTTTGTGCACAGCCTGTTGTGGGTAATGAGCCCTTTGCTGTTATGTTAGCGGACGATTTGATTGATGCTCAAAAGCCAGCTATCGGCCAATTGATTGATGTTCGTCGTCAAATGGGTGGAGGTAATGTGCTGGCAGTTCAAGATGTTCCTTTGGCAGATACTAAGAAGTACGGAATTGTTGGTGTTGATGATAGTAATGCTTTATCGAGTTGCGTTCGTACAATGGTTGAAAAACCAGAGCCAGAAGTTGCCCCATCCCGATTGGCTGTTATCGGACGTTATGTTTTAGAGCCTGAAATTTTTGAAAAATTGAAGACGGTTCAAAAGGGTGTCGGTGGTGAAATTCAATTGACGGATGCAATTGCTAGTCAGTTGGATTTAGGTACAACATATGCACATCGCTTTGATGGTATTCGTTATGACTGTGGTTCCAAGCAAGGCTTCCTGGATGCCACTGTTCGCTTTGCTCGCAAAGCAGGCTACCAAATCTAGCGATTGATGAACGAAAAAAAGTCCACCGATTCGATTGAAAAGGTGGACTTTTATTTGGGCGCAGAAAATGCGCCCAAGAAGAGTCTCAACTACAGTAACCTCCGTAGAGCCCCTGTTTTAATGACATGGATCACTCCTCCCTCCCAAAATGGGGGAGAATAAGTTTAGGCAACAACTTTAAAGAGGACCCATGTCATGAGCAGAAAGCATACCGCAAAAGAATTCGATAAGTCGAATAAATGGTTGGTGATTGGTGTTGATTTAGCTAAATACGACAACACTATTGTCGGCATCACTGAAGATGGTGAGGTTCAAATCATTGAACGCATTTCAACCGAAGACTTGTTGGAATTAGCCTCTGAAATTCAACCGACAACCTTCGCCATGGAACCATGTAATGGTGCCAACATTCTCAGTCTTAATCTTCAAGCTAAAGGTCATGAAGTAAAGACGATTTCAGGGGCTGCCGTAAAGGATTGGGTTAAAGTTCATCTTGCCGGTCAAAAGACAGACCGCAATGACGCACTTGCTCTTGCTCATCTTTCAAGAGATACGATGCTCAAATCCATCCGAACCAAGACGGTCAGTGAAATGCGGATGCAATCCATCTATGCAGCACGAAAGCAGCTTGCTAAATGCCGAACATCAATCTTGGTGTCACTGAAAGGCATGTCACAAGCTTGGGGGATTTTATTTTCTGCCCAACGACGAAACCTCAAAAAGATGAGAGAGTTTCTTGAGGATAAGGTAGAGTTGTTGAGTCAACCGGTTGTTGATGCTTTGATTCAAATGATTGATTCTGTTGCTCGCTTAGATAAAGAGATCGAAGCACTCGAATCTGTTATGAAAGACCAGCTATCGTGTAGGAAAATGCAGCTGTTATGGCGATGCGGAAATGCGATCGTGTTTGTATCAATCCGCAGCGGTTTTGTACATGCAAAATGTTAAGCACATGCTACCGGAATGTGCGTTAAAGCAATGGATTGATAAGAAGGTCTCGCAAAAGATGATGTGGGGCAAGATGATTATCGCCCTAGCGGCAAAGCTAGCAAGAATTTTGTGGACATTGCTCAAATACGATGCTTATTTCAATTTGAGTAAAGCCGGTCTTTCAAGATCAATGCTCGCACAACAAGTGAAATAAAATAGAGGAAACCCTGTTCATTAATTGCCTATGAGAAGCCTTTTAGGCCACCACCCACAGCCAGTCCTGTTTGATTACATGCAATGCATCTGATTTTAAATGGCACGGTGGTGATCTAACTGATTCATAGTGGGCGCGGGACTCAGAAAAGTTTCGCCAGAAGTAGCCCTGATAGATTACTGATGATGACCTCTCTTATAGATGATGCGGATAGTGTTTTGAAAGAATAACTTTTACTCAAAAAATGGCTAACCCGTTTGAATTTTAAAATTTAACCCTTGACAAACGGAAGTGATCCATAGATTAAACAGGGGATGCAAGGAGCAAAGTCGAAAGACTATGTAAATTGAATAATTGAAGATATCATTATTTGATCTCTATTGCTAAAATAAAGCTATGGAACTGATGCTCAACTACTCATTCGA
>Lana_p2__coassemble_335_pt1 | contig 32001 bp, 27 predicted proteins | sample Lana_p2__metabat2_high_PE_010 | metagenome-assembled genome bin Lana_p2 | reverse complement strand
AGCATGGAATTTTATTATTTTGATCCTACTTGACAACCAAGAGGGTTCCAGAGATCTTTTTTAAACTCTCCTTCGGCAAAACTGAATCTTTGGCCAAATGGATCGATAACTTACAAATTGAGGAGGCCTTACCAATTGATGCCAAAGAAGATTTTATCGTTAGCGCGCTTATCAACAGTCCCAGGAACTCCAGTCATGTTAAGAGTGCTTTCAAACAAATTGCTGACGAAGTCCCATATCGTTTCCTAATGCCGTGGATCAAAGAACAAAGCAATTCCCAGATGGTCAAACGATCTCAAAATTTTGAAAATCAGTGTTTGTATTCACTCAAACGCGATCGCATTTACGGTCTAATTATCACGATTAATCCTCTTTGGCAGGCGTATCTGCGAGCAAACCACCAGATATTAATTGAGTTCACCTACTGGCACCTTTCGCAGTACCTACAAGCTCGAAACCCAAATGTGCCAGGAATTCCATCAAAACTTATGCGTCCTGAAAAACGAGCCTCCTTGGCTAGACAACGAGACTTTTGGAAAGAGGCTATTGGCATACAAGGAAAGATGCATTGCATTTACACAGGCAGATCGATTACACCTGAGATGAGTTTTGATCTGGACCACTTTATGCCTTGGCGATTTGTCGCTCATGATCGTCTATGGAATCTCATTCCGATAGCCAATATTGAAGATGAGTTTCGACTTAACAGCTGCAAGAGCGACTATCTACCTAGTTTAGAACGATTCTTGCAGCCACTTGCTGATGAGCATTTGCTAGCTATTCAAGCCATCATCGAACATGGAAAGAGACCAAAAGTTATGGAAGATTATGTTGACTTAGGCCTAGATTGTGAAGACTTGAAAACTATTAGCAGTGAAAATTTCTTTGAGGCTTTTTCAAAAACCTATACTCCAATGAACTTAATCGCGAAAAATATGGGATTTGAGGTTTGGAATTTTCAATAGGAGACTTCAATTATGACAAACTGCCCATTTTGCCATCTTGCTAACAATGTTGAAATCATCCAAGAATCAAACCTATGCGTTGCCTTTTTGGATAAATATCCTGTAAACCCTGGACATACTTTAATTATTCCAAAACGTCACGTTGCCAGTTACTTCGAGTTAACCGAGGAAGAAATACTCGACATGAATCGCTTATTAAAACTCGTTCAACCGATCATCGAAATGCGATATCAACCCGATGGGTTTAACATCGGCATTAATGTAGGCCTGATGGCGGGACAATCCATTTTCCATGTTCACTTACACTTAATACCTCGCTATCAAGGAGACGTTGAAAATCCGAGAGGCGGCGTTCGAGGTGTGATTCCTGCAAGGCAAAACTATTAATTTGAAGGCATACAAAGTTGATTTGTACACCTTAACACTAAAAACCGAACCATTCTTTTTCTGCCATCTTCAAAATCATTTCTGTATCTAATGGCAGATCTTTTATGAGTACAGACACTTGAATCAACGCTGTGACCGAATGCAAAAAAGGCTGATTGCTTTAAAACAATCAACCTTTTTTGAAAAACAAGTCATTACCAAATGAAATTGTATTTTGCCGCCTCTCCATTATCGATCAGAATATCCTGAGCGGTCATAGAGCGATTGACGACAGCAACAAAGTATGTCCACTTAGCAATCTCGTCCACAGTTGCCCACTTAGGCAAAAGGGTTTCATTCATAACTTGAGACCACAACTCAGGATTATCAATAATATGGGCGTTAAGGTCTGTTAGTACCCCTCCAGGAGATAGGCTATTGGAGGTTGCCCCAAATGGCGCGACACGTAATGCAACATTTTTCATGTATGCCACCATTCCACCTTTACTGGCAGCATACTCGGGGAACTCTGCACCAGTCTGAGCACTCGCCGAAGCTATGAAAACAACGCTTTTAATTTTTTCCTGAATAGCATAATGCTCAGTGACACGAATTGTGCCCTTGAGGTTAATATCAATATCGCGCCCACTATTTTGTACACCGGCGTTATTGATAAGAACCTCGATGCCATCAATATCTGGCAACTCCCCTGTCAAGATATCCGCTACAAAATGCTGGTAGTTAGGATGATCAATGGAGCTATCTAAGATATCAATACCTATGACAGTGTCTCCATGATTGAGAAACTCTTCACAAATACCCTTTCCAATACCTTGACTAGATCCAGTGACCAAAACTTTCACGACTCATTACCTCGTAGCTGGTGCGACTTGCAAAAGATAGGCATCGCCCACCTTATTTTTTCGCCAATTTTCACTGATGCGATAGCCCCACAAAGAGAAAAGAACTTGGCATAGAAGCTCAAAAAGCATTCCTAAGAAGGCACACGTTATGCATTGCGTAAGGCTCCATCCAAAAAATACGCGACTAACCAAGAAGGCAAATACAAAATTGTCCACAAACTGTGCAACCGCTGTTGAAGCCAAAGAGCGACTTAAGTAGGCCATTAAACCATTGGGGTGACGTTTAAAGGCTTTACCTACAAAAAAGTTTAAGAAGTTGTTGGTAAATGCTGCAACCGTAAAAGCAGCAGCACTGCCAAAAATAATGTACCACGTGCCACCAAAGGTATTGTTTAATGCCGTATTGATAACAACCTCGCTACCCTCGACGTAAGACTCACCCCAAGTGCCAGGAACAAGACTCACTAAGAAGAAAATACCGCACAGCAGTAAATTCAAAACCATGGCAAAAATAGAAATCTGGGTCGCAGCCTTGGGACCAAAATGCTTGGTAAGAATATCCAAAACCAAAAATACGAACCAGGAAACGATAAAACCGCAGTCAAGCGCCAACCAACTCACTGGTAAATCGACACTTTTGTTAGCGAGCAAGTTCATCGAAAAGACTGCAACAATAAAAAGTGCGAATGTAACCGTAGGAATTGATTGCACTAACAGCTGAAATTCACGAAATGATCGACTCCATCTTTCAAAAATAGAGAGTGATTTTGAGTCCGTTAAAGACTCTGAAGAATAGGACATTGACTGCACCTCAATAGCGTCATAGAGGCGACAGAGCGGACGAATAAGTGAAGTCAAAACCAACAAACTCCACAACTCCCGTAGTTTTATTTATAGACAGGATGGTCACGAACTGTCTCCCCAAAAGGGAAATCGGTGCAAATTCTAACACAGCCTTCCTATTGCGCAAACGATTGAAACAAAAAAGTGAATCACTTACCAAACCTACTTAGCAAGTGACTCTCTTTAATAGTTTCAATAGCCGTTAATTACAACTTAACAATGCGTTCGACTTCTTGCTCAAAGGCTACTTGCCCTTGAGCAGAAAGAAGCATAAACAAGCCACTATGACAATATTCGCTATCATAATGGCGAATTTTATATATATTTCGCCATTACAATGGAGAATTTTATAAATGTCCTATATTCAACGCGAGATACAGCCTCAATTTACTAAGGAGACTCCTCCAAAAGCGATTGTTATTTTTGGGGCTAGACAAATTGGGAAAACAACACTTTTAACTGAACTTGCCAAATCAGAAGAAAGCGTCCGATGGTTTAATGGTGACTCTATAGCAGACCACGCCCAGCTCAAGTTTCACTCAACCACGGACGTAGAACTTACTCTACGTCAAGCTGATGTCATCGTCATTGATGAAGCACAGCGCTTCACTGATATCGGATTAATTCTTAAACAACTTGTGGACGTAAATATTCGCCTCAATCTTGGGAAGAAGATCTTTGCTACAGGCTCTTCTTCTCTTGAACTGGCAAAGGGCGTCAAAGAAAGTGCTATGGGTCGTCTGATCCAGCGACAAATGTGGCCACTTTCCATAACAGAAATTGCAGCTAGCAAAAGTTGGGGAGAAGTCTGTCAAAACATTGAGCGTTTGATGATCTATGGAACGTATCCTGCCGTCTTCACAGATTCCGATCATGCAGAGCTAACACTCAGAAACTACTGTGATGGTATGTTGTACAAAGACCTCTTCAGTCTTGCCAATATTCGTCATAATGACAAGTTTATGTATCTCGTAAAACATCTTGCCTATAACATAGGCTCTGAAGTGAATTACGATAACTTGGCTCGCGAAACCGGCTTGAACAAAACAACAGTAGCCGACTACATCCAACTCCTTGAACAATGCTTCATTGTCAAAATTTGTCCTTCTTTCTCCAGAAATTTAAGTAACGAGCTAAAGAAAGGAAAAAAGGTGTACTTTTGCGACAATGGCATTCGCAATGCCATCATTGGAGACTTCAGCCCAATGTCTGCCAGACGAGACCAAGATGCTGCCGCATTGTGGGAGAACTTTTTCTTTATGGAAAGAGTCAAGCTGCACAGCATCCGAAACGATTTCACTGACATGTATTTTTGGAGAACCACCAGCAACAATCCGCATGAGCTCGATTTCCTAGAAGTTAAAAATGAAAAGATCCGAGCGTTTGAATGCAAACTTTCCCCAAATGCGAAAGCAAGACCCGGAAAATTCATGACTGCTTATCCAGATTCTTCTATTCAAGTTGTTACACCAAATGATCTGATGAAGATTTGGTTCACCGAACCTTAACTAAAAAACCAGAGATTTTTCTCTGGTCTTTCCTCTGATGATGCCTAGAGGCCGCACTAAGGCGGCCTCTATTAGAAGATAATTATTAACTAGAAGGAGTAGCGCATACCTAAGTTAACACGGTAGTCCGTATCCACTTCACCACCGTTGGCCGCTTCAACATCAGCATATATGTGAAGTTGCTTCGTAGCATTGAAGTTGGCACCAATACCGTATTCGTACCACGTACCACCCAAGGATTCGCTAATAGCACGACTATTAACACCGTCCTTACTGAACTTGAAGTTGGCATCGCCTTCCCAATCATGCAACACAGATGCACGGACATAAGCATTGCCACGATCTGCTGGGCACTTCAAGCCCATGACGAAACCAGCACGTCCAATCAACGTTTCAGCAGAGTCTTGGTTAACCTTCACGCCAGTAGATGTCGTGTAGTCAACGGATTCCACGCGACCATACATCATTTCAACTTGTGGTTCAACGAAGAAACCGTTATTCAACGGATACACGCGCCAACCTGCTTCAGCAGACACTGACACGGCATTAGCATCATAATCAGCATTTGAACGACCATTGGCCAAGCTGATATCAAATTCATTCTTGATACGACCGAATTTACCCGTCACATCCACGAACATACCATTGTCCCAAAGTTTGGAACCGTAAGCCGTCAATGCCATCAAGGAATTGTCACCGCCACCGACAGCAAAGTCGCTTTCACCATCCGTCCAAGACAAGGCTCCACCCAACCAAAGGCCATCAGCCACTTGTCGGTCATAACCAAATTGGAAAGCCGTGTACTTATTGGTGATCTTTTGATCACCAAATTTAGCCTTACCGTTATAAACGCGAGCCCAAACACCGTTAGCATCGTCGCTACTATCACGAAGTTCACCAAGGCGCTTGTTCATATCGTTGATTTCGTTGCGCCAAATATGAAGACCAACCGCCGTCATTTCAGCGATACCATTGATATTGCTATTAGCTATAACTTTCACTTGGGACAAGCCACCATTTGCCGTCGTTATTGCTGAGCCTCCGTCAAAGATATCTGTTGCTTCTTGGATTACTTCAACACCAGCAACGCTCTTACCATCTTTCTGTACGACTTGAGCTAAAGAGGCCAAGTCTTTATTCAAGTTGCCACTTGCACCGGAGTCTAAACCCGTGACAGAGACAGAATTGCCCTCCAATGTTGCATTTGCACCAAGTACAACCTTACCTGGAGCACTAGCTAAAGTAGAAACAGCAATAGAAGATTGTTCAGTCAGTTTCGCATCAAAAGCCAAATTTGAATCTTTACCGAGGCTTACATTTAAATTTCCTCGAACCGCTGCTGAGGATGCTGATACTTCTGAATCCTTATTTGTAACAATCGATAACGTCCTACTATCATCAACATTGATGTTACTAATATCAAGGGTGCCATTATCGACTGTAATTTTTGAATTACCATGAACATTCACAGTTTCGATTGATGTTCTTGTCCAGGCTTCACCTGTCGGTTGACCAACATAATTAGAAGAATATCCAGAACGAACAGAAGCTCCTTCAGCTAAGCTAATTTCACCAATATTCAATTTAGTTCCATCTGCATACCCTCCCTCTTGAGGGTTATTTCTCATCGAGAAAGCAACTGACTGTCCTTCTTGAACAACAAGACGTCCTATTGAGAGGGCTACAGAGTTTTTACCATCATACTCCTTCCAGGAATCTCCGCCCCATGCTTCGATCTGAGCTGCATTCTTGACAGGGTCATAAGCTTCAGGGTTTCCGTCTTGTGGAATGTCGTTGGTGATATTCATTTCACCAACATAAACTAAGCCCTCTGCTACGTCCCCATGTAGTTGAAATGCTGTATTTTTCCCAAGATTAACTTGGTTAAAGGTGATATTTTGATTTTTAATACCATCACCTTCACGAGCAAAGATCCCAATCCAACCAGAGTGCGTCCCTTGACTCTGTGCATCTGTAACAGTGACAGAACTTAATGTGAGACTATCAGTCCATGTGTCTAAACAGAAGCGACTACCGTATTTCTCCAAGTAGATGCTGTCACCATTTTGTAAACTATGATCAGTTTGAAAATATTTGACATTTTCACCCTGTCCTTCGTAAATGAACGAATGATGTGTAGCCTTGACTGCTGGTGTTGCCTTGGGCAAGGCAATAGCCAAATCAATGATGTGAGTTCCATCATCTATGAAATCTTCTGCATATACTGGCACCGAAAAAGTTGCAGCGACCGCAATCGTCAGTGCAGACATAGGCAATAATTTTTTAATGCTCATAGCGTTTCACCATATGAAATGTTGCAGATATATCTTCAACATAATACCCCCCCCCGGAAAAATAAATCCAATATTCCTAGATATGTAACGAAATATTGTTGCTCTGATACAACAATCTATTTTTTATTCACTTTTTTGAGCAAAATTAAGAGTGAATGATTATTCAGTATTTATGTTCTTGAATTTTTAATCCACCTTTAGAAGGCTGATGCAGATTTATGAGTACAGATTTCACAATACGTCGCCAAGCCTACAACCTTTACCTCGAAGGCCATGGCTACAAAGCGACGGCAAAACTACTGGGCTTGCATGAAAGTACAGTAAGAGATTGGTTTCGTCGGTTTAAAGCTAACGCCTATGATTCACTTCTGAACCAAGAACTGACAACACGACACTATCCTCTTGAGTTGAGAGAAAGGGTTATTCAATTAAGAAACGAAGGATTATCTTGGACACAGATTCTTAAAGAGACTCAGGTGCCTGTCGGCACTGCGAAAAACTGGATTAAACGCAACAGAATGTCGCAATGAATGAAGAGAGATGAAAAGAAAATGGCGAGCCTTATCCTCGGCACTATATTCAGTTCGCTATGGCTGCTTCGTTCCCGACCTGACCAGGTTAACGACGAATACATGCGAGGGGACCCGCCGAGGCGAAGTTTACCAAACTTTAATCTCTAAATTCAATAGAGTCCTCTTCAATCAGAAATCTTCACTCGTTTTTTCAATACGATCCCACTCCACTTTTCACTTTAAGTACCACACTCAGCAGCCCGTCTTTTAGCTTTTACCAATGGCGTTCATAAGCAGAAACTTTTGCTCATACACATTTAAAAATAAATCAGTTAAAGTTCTGTTATCAAAATTACGAACACTCTTATATTTGAGGGACAGATTATGAGTAACATTCTTCATCTTGATGACAACAACTACGCTGCTGCTGTTGCCCAAGGTACCGTTTTAGTTGACTTCTGGGCTCCGTGGTGTGGTCCTTGCCGTGCTTTGGCTCCGCACTTGGAAAAGGCTGCTGAAACGTTTGCTGGTAAGGTTCAAATCTGCAAGTACAACGTTGATGAAGCTCAAGAAATGGCTAATCAATTAGGCATTCGCTCTATCCCGACGTTAGCTGTTTACAAGGACGGCGTTTTGGTTCACAAGCAAGCCGGTGCAATGGGTTCTTCTCAATTAGAAGACTTTTTGAATCAATTCATCTAAAATACGTCTCGCGATGTAAGGGGTCGGTCATCGGCCCCTCGTTTTCTTTTCGCAAAAATCCTTTTTTTCAATCTCGATCAGTAATGCAGCAATGGTTTCATACCATGCGCTCGACTTTTCAACTTTGCTTTTAGTTTTGTACGATAAGTACTAATTCATTATGCATCTCTCTGAACTCAAATCGTTGCACGTCTCTAAGCTCCTTGAGTGGGCTCTTGATCTTGGCATTGAAAATGCCAACCGTATGCGCAAACAAGAATTAATGTTTGCCATTTTGAAACGACGTGCAAAAGAAGGCGAACAAATTTTCGGCGATGGTACGTTAGAAGTTTTACCGGATGGTTTCGGTTTCTTGCGTAGCCCGGAAACCTCCTATCTCGCCAGTACTGATGACATTTACATCTCTCCGTCCCAAATTCGTCGTTTCAATCTCCACACCGGTGACTCCATTGAAGGTGAAGTCCGCACTCCGAAAGAAGGTGAACGTTATTTCGCCTTAGTGAAAGTTGAAAAGGTTAACGGTCAAGCTCCTGAAAATCTCAAACATCGCATTTTGTTTGAAAACTTAACCCCGTTGTTCCCGAACGAACATTTGGTGTTAGAACGAGACATCCGTGGTGACGAAAACTTGACAGGCCGTGTCATCGACATGATTGCCCCGATCGGTAAGGGCCAACGTGCATTGATCGTCGCTTCTCCTAAGAGTGGTAAGACGGTTTTGATGCAACATATTGCTCACGCCATTACAGCCAACCATCCGGACTGCGTTCTTTTCGTCCTTTTGATTGATGAACGTCCGGAAGAAGTGACCGACATGCAACGCACCGTTAAGGGCGAAGTGGTTGCTTCTACTTTCGATGAACCGGCCGCTCGCCACGTGCAAGTGACCGAAATGGTCATCGAAAAAGCCAAGCGTTTGGCTGAAAGCAAAAAGGATGTTGTCATTCTTTTAGACTCCATCACACGTTTGGCTCGTGCCTACAACAATGTCATGCCGACCTCCGGTCGCGTTCTCTCCGGTGGTGTGGACGCTAACGCCTTACACCGTCCGAAGCGTGTTTTCGGTGCCGCTCGTAACCTTGAAGAAGGTGGTTCCTTAACGATCATTGCCACGGCCTTGGTTGATACGGGTAGCCGTATGGATGACGTGATCTACGAAGAATTCAAGGGTACAGGTAACATGGAAGTCCACCTTGAGCGTCGTTTGGCTGAAAAACGTATTTACCCGGCCATCAATGTTTTGCGTTCTGGTACGCGCCGTGAAGAGTTGCTCTTGAAGCCGGATGTCTTACAAAAGACTTGGATTTTGCGTAAGCTCTTAAGCGATATGGACGAAGTTGAAGCAATGGAATTCTTGCTCCAACGTCTTAAGGCCACAAAGACCAACCAAGACTTCTTTGATTTGATGCGCCGAGGCGGTTAATCAAATTAATCTCGCGTTAGGTCAATAACGCCAAGAGCCGTAAGGAATTCCTTTCGGCTCTTTTCAATTCGAGAACTATGATGCAATTGAACTTTGAACCCTTAACAATCGAACACTTAGAAGCTTTATCTAAACTTGTACCAGCCCATGGTACGGGCGATTGTAATCTTTCTCCTGTTAGCCTCTTAGCGTACGCAGAGAAAAAAGAAATTTCGATTGCCTTTATTGGAAGCGATGCCATCCTCTATTGGAAACCCGAAACGTATTGCACCAAAAAAGCCTACACTTTGCTCGGTAATCACTGCTTAAGTTGCTCCATCAAAGCGCTAGAAAAGCACTGTCAAGATGAAACGCTTCCTCTGTATGGCGTCTTTCCAAAACTAACCGACGATATTATTCAGTGGTCTCATTACCGATGTTTCGACATGAACACAGATAGTGCAGGTTGGGACTACCTTTACGACAGAACAACAATGAGTGAGTTGCTTGGTCGTAAACTTCATGGCAAACGCAATTTTGTCAAACGTTTTTGGGCGGCTTTCCCAGAAGCTAAGCTGTTACCCATCAACCAAGAGACCATTGGACTGTGCCGGGCATTTCTTGGTCAGTGGTACGCAAACTACGACAAAATGGACGAGTCTCTAGTTGCAGAGTCTCAGGCCATTAATTTCGCTTTTGATCATTTTGAAGCTCTCAATCTCAAGGGGGCCTTACTCGTTAATGATGCAACTGTACTTGGTTTTACATACGGTTCAACGGTCGCTCCTGGCATTTTTGCTGTTCACATCGAAAAAGCCAGTCGTGATGCCATTGGCTCTTATCCAGCTCTAACACAAGCTTTTGCAAAAACCTTACCAGATGAAATCCACACAATTAATCGGGAGGAAGACCTGGGCATTGTCGGGTTAAGAAAAGCTAAACAAGACTGGTCCCCCTCTGGGATGATTCGTAAAGGCTTTTTAACGCTTCACCAAGAACAAAAGCTATAAAAAACAAGTGATTGATAACATTCGATCATTTGCAATTTATGGAAAAATATTGGATAATTCGAGCCTTCGTCGGAAACGAGGCTTAACATGCCTGCCATAAGACCTTACGATTAAGGCACGCGCGCAAGGTTATTCATGACGACCGACTTTTATTATTAGGAATTACACAAATGAAACAAGGTATTCACCCCGAATATCGCGAAGTTGCCTTCTGCGACTTGTCCATCAACAAGACCTTCATCATCAAGTCTACGGCTCAAACGAAAGAAACCGTTGAAATCGACGGCGTAGTTTATCCGTTAGTTAAGTTGGATACGTCTTCTGAAAGCCACCCGTTCTACACGGGCGCTCAAACGCGTATCGTTGAAGCTGGTCGTGTTGAAAAGTTCCGCGCCAAGTACGCCAACCTTTCCAAGAAGGCCTAATAAACGATCGGGTGACCGAAAGTTTTGTGAAAAAGGGCAGTCCATTAGGGATTGCCCTTTTTTATGCCTACTGCCTTAAATGGAAATAAGAGCTCAGTTTAATCATTGAATGCACCTCATTTTTAGAATGGCATTTCAAAGGATTTGGGCAAAGCAAAAGCTACTTTTTGATAAAATACATAGGTTTATTTGAAGCCTGAGATTACTATGTTTGAAGAACGTCCGTCACCAGTTGTTGCTCGTGCCGAGGCTGCTCGTAAGCTGCCCCGGTTGGCTTTGCTTGCCTTATTGTTTGTTTTTATCGTTCCTGGTCTTATCACCCGAGATTTTTGGTCCTCTCAAGAGCTTTCTAACTTTGCTTTAGCCCTAACGATGTACCAAGGATCGTTGGTTGATTGGGTCTTACCGAACGTCGACGCAACGCCTTTTTATAGCGCCGGCCCTCTTGCAGCTTGGCTTGCAGCTTTATGCATGAAACTCTTTGGTTGGGTAACTGGCCTTGATGGCGCAACACGTTTAAGCACACTTATCTGGTTTGCATTAGCAACCTCCTCCATTTGGTACGGCACATGGTATCTTGCCCGCCGAAGCGAAGCTCAACCCGTTGTTTTAGCATTTGGTGGTCAGGCGAATCCAAAGGACTTTGGTCGAGTGGTTGCCGATGGCGCACTTTTACTTTTCATTGGCACTTTCGGGCTGTTTGTGCCATTAAGAGAACTCAATATCGATACCGCACTTTTAGCGATTATCTGTACTTATTTCTTCTCACTAAGCTACTCGTTGCATCGTCCAACACTTGGCCCCATCTTAACGGGCTTAGTTATCTCAGCAAGCGTCTGGACAGCCGACTTTGCTACGGGCTTGGCGCTATTAATTATTGCGTTATTAATTCACGCACGAATTCACTCGTTTGAACCACCTTTTATTACTCGTGCCAGTAGCATTATTCTTGTTTCAGTTGGTACATTTTTTATTTGGCCAATTTTTGCCGTGGGCTTTGCCATCGAAACTGTTGATGCTTGGTTTGATGGGTGGTGGCAAACACAAGTTGCCATGATCAGCTTAATGAGCGTTGATCAAATGAAGCGTGCTGCTCAGGACGCTTTGTGGTTCTTATGGCCTCTTTGGCCTTTTGCTGCTTTTGCTCTTTACGCGTTTCGTAAGCAACTGGGACGCACGCACATCAAATTGCCACTCATGATTTTATTTGGCTTATTTATTGCCAATATTGTGATGGATATCACGGGTACACGCTTTTTGATGGTTCTGTCTGCCCCTATGTGCGTTTTGGCTGCTTTTGGCCTTTTATCTGCCCATCGCTCTTGGTCTAATGTCCTCGACTGGTTCTCTGCTACGGTGTTTACGCTTGGCATTGCTACCTTATGGACCTATTACACTGCTTGGCATACAAATATCTTCCCCAAGATGGTGAAGTCCATCAATAATTTGGCTCCAGATGCTCAACCCTACTTCCATGGTTTAATTTTTGTCTTAGCTTTCGGCGTGACCCTGCTTTGGATTGCGCTCGTACTTTGGCGAATGAACCGACACACCGTGGTTGCTTGGAAAGGCCCGTGGCTAGCCTCTGCTGGTATTACGACACTTGCGGTTTTATGTGTATACCTATTTGGTCCAGCGATTGACCAAGCCCGCAGTTACCAACCCGTCGTTCAAATGGTTATGCAAGATTATGAAGCAACAAAAACATCTCAATCTTGCTTAAGTACCGAAACACTTACCCCTGTTCAACGTGTTTTATTTAAGTTCTATGGTCTAAAACTCTCTGATGGGACAAGCTGTGATTTCCACTTTGAAAGAAGTTCTCAAGTGGCAAAGACTGATGCTTATCATCCAACAAGTCGAGTCATTGACACCTACTCTCGTCCGAGAGACCGTGAGCGTTTTATTTTGTTGAGAGATTAACGTGACGCATCCCTTACCTAAACGATTAACTCCGCCTGATATTTCATTGAGGGCCATCGGCAAACTGGCTGGCCCAATCTTTGTTGCCAACATTGCTATTGTTGGCGGTGGCACGATTGATACTGTTATGGCAGGCCACTTAGGGCCCGATCATTTGGCAGCTATTGCACTTGGCTTAGCAACCATGATTATGGTTTTTATGGGCCTTGTAGGCATTTTGCAAGGTATGAGTCCTCTGGCTGCACACCACTTTGGCGCACATAAGTATGAAAAAATTGGGTTTGAATTATCCCAATGCTTATGGCTTGCGCTGATCTTATCCTTGATTGGCATGCCCATTTTAGGTGCCACAGATATCTGGACCAATTTGGCTGAAGCTCAAGGTGAAGTGAAACGAATGGCTGCCCAGTACTTAACGATCAGTATGATCGGCCTGCCTGCGGCTTTATTTGGCCGTGCATTCATTTCACTCAATGCAGCCGTCTCAAGACCCAAAGTGACGATGTATGTTTCCTTGGCCCTATTATTCCTAAAGGTGCCCTTTAACGCCATCTTTATGTATGGTTGGTTAGGCTTTGATGCATTAGGCGGAGCAGGCGCAGCTATTTCATCGACCCTTTTAACTTATATCTCCGTTTTGGTGTATTACCTTGTCTGGAGAAATGATAAGTTTTATGAAAAGATGCGATGTGCTCAGTTTTACTGGCCACAACCCAAGGCTTTGTGGGCGCAGCTCAAAATTGGTATTCCGATTGGACTTTCTACTTTCTTTGAGATTAGCTCATTTACGTTGATGGCAATCTTCATCTCACGTTTTGGTGCAATTACGGTTTCCGCTCACCAAATCGTGGGTAATATCACCTCAATGGCTTACATGTTGCAACTCTCAATCGGTATTTCTTGTACTGTTTTAGTTGCGCAATGCCTTGGTGCTGGTTGGGCCAATGTCGCAGAAAAAGCCACTCGTCGATGCCTGACCATCAGTGTCATTTCCGCTAGCCTTGCCGCTTTGACACTTTACTTTGGCCGTGAAACCATTGCTCATTGGTACACCTCTGATGAAACCGTGATCAAGATCGCCGTTTCCTTATTGCTTTTTGGTGTGTGTTACCACGTCTTTGATGCCTTGCAATGCGTAAGTGCCTTCGCTCTGCGAGCCTACCGAGTGACCTTCTGGCCTATGGTTGTCTATGGTGTGTTGCTCTGGGGTGTGGGGATCATTGGTGGTTATTACATGGCCTTTAATGCCAAACCTTTCTTCAGCCAACCCTTACAAGCCTACGGTTTCTGGGGCATGGTGGCATTGGGATTATTCTTAGCTGGCATGGTACTTTTGGTCTTTGCGCTTTGGGTTGCCCGAACGCGCACTAAAGAAGACGAACACGTCTCTCACGCCCATATCTAACAATTGACCGCCTCACTAACCTGAGGCGGTTTCTTTTTTTCCCCTCGTAGCTCTCTTCGTCGTATACTGAAAAATGATCTTCTCAGTTATGAGGTGTTCTATGACTATCCAACAAAATCTTATTGCTGGCATCTGTGTTGCCGTGGGAATTGCTTCGGTTGGTTTTTCATTGAAGGCTGGAATTGATCATTTTGTTGATCGAGATCGAGTTGTGACCGTTAAGGGCTTGGCAGAAAGAGATGTCCCGTCAGACTATGTTATCTGGCCTGTAACCTTCCGTGTATCGGGCAATGATCTAACTTCACTTTACACTCGTGCTCAAGAACAAACCGACATCATTAAAAGCTTTTTAAATAAGTACGGTGTTGACGATAAAGATGTTTCTTTAGGCACGCCTCGCGTCAGCGACACACATGCTGACTTTTACGGTAGCAATTTGCCACCAGAGCGTTATCGGGTTGAAATGGTGATATCTGTGGCCACGCCGAATGTGCCAGCTGTTTTAGACGCCATGGTAAATCAAACCGAATTAATTCGACAGGGTATTATCTTCGTCGATAACTACCGTACCGAGTTCTACTTCAATGGTCTCAATGCTATTAAGCCTGAAATGATTGAAGAAGCAACGAAAAACGCACGTGCTGCTGCCCAAAAATTTGCTGAAGATAGCGACAGCAAACTCGGTAAAATCCGACGTGCTAGCCAAGGGCAATTCTCCATTTATAGCCGTGACAGTAACACGCCTCAAATCAAACGCGTACGAATTGTCACGACAGTGGAGTACTACCTCAAAGATTAGCCTCTTTAATGGCTTTTAACGCAACATCGTAAGGATCGGCTATAAAGGGATCAATGCTCAATAAATCGGGCATTGATCTCATCCACGTTAATTGTCGCTTTGCTAACTGACGAGTGGCCGCTACACCCGACAAGAAAAAGCGATCCCAATCACAGTCGCCAAGCAAATAGTCAATGGCTTGCCGATACCCCACAGCTCGCATCGCTGGCGCTTCACGCGTAAAACAAGGATCTTTCATCAATGTTTTGACTTCGTCTAAGAAGCCCGCATCAAGCATCATTTGGAAACGCTTTTCAATTCGCTCATGCAAGAGCGCGCGATTGGCAGGCATCAAACCAATCGTTAAGAAACGATAGGGACATTCCAACGTTTTAGGCGCTTGGTATTGGGATAGCGGTTGCCCCGTTTGACGAAATACCTCCAGTGCACGAGAGATACGTTGACTATCATTTGGATTAAGACGAGCAGCCGTAACGGGGTCGACTTGAGCTAAAAGATTATGCATGCCTGGCCAACCCAAAATTTTTGCTTCGTCTTCAATTTGGGCTCGAATTGCCAAATCTGTTGATGGCATTTCATTTAGCCCCTCTTTTAATGCCTTGGCATAAAGCATTGTTCCACCAACAATCAAGGGTAACTTCCCTCGAGCTTTTATGTCTTCAATTTTGCTGTAGCAATCTTTGACAAAATCAGCCGCGTTATAAGTATCAAATGGATCTCGAATATCAATGAGATGATGGACAATTCCCTGCATTTCTTCAACGGTGGGTTTTGCCGTTCCGATATCCATACCACGGTAGATGAGGGCCGAATCAATAGAAATCACCTCAGTGTTTAAGGTTTGAGCCAAACGAACTCCCAAAGCCGTTTTTCCACTGGCTGTCGGCCCTAAAATTAAAACAGCATCTACCACAGTTACTGACCTCTCATAAAAAGTTTATCCAAGTCACCCATTGTTAATTGAACCCATGTAGGACGGCCATGATTGCATTGATCTGCACGCTCTGTTTGCTCCATTTGTCTTAAAAGCGCATTCATTTCCTCAAGCGACAAATAGCGATGTGCTCTCACGGCTGAGTGACAAGCCATGGTCGCTAAAATTTCATTGCGCTTTTCTTGCAATGCACTGGATTCGCCAAACTTACGAATATCGGCAAGAGTTTCAACAACCAAAGCCTCTCCAGTTTTATTGATATCCCCGGACAAAACAGCGGGAACAGCACGCAATCTTAAATGGGTTGGAGATGCACACTCAAGTTCCAAACCTAGCTGCAACAGTAACGACTGATGCTCTTCAAACGTGGCAATATCCTCTGCCGTTGCCCTAAAGACCAACGGAATTAATAGCTGTTGAATCGCTAATTTTTGCTCATCAGCTTGGCGCTTTAGCTTTTCATAGACGACTCTTTCATGAGCCGCATGCATATCCACCAAAATGAGACCATGTTCATTTTCTGCCAAAATGAAGATACCACCTACTTGTCCCAAAGCCCTTCCTAAGGGATAAGACAAGTTTTCATGATCTTGAGCGCCACTAAATGATTCCCCCTCTCGAATGGCCTTCACCGTATCCGGAATCATCTTATTGTCATGCTGTGGGCTTTTTGTTTGATAAAAATTCAAGTATCGAGACAAATGAGAGGGTTCATAAGTAGAGGCTTTTGTTGCCTGTAAACCAAAAGAGTGCCCCGTTGCTGAGGTACTTGTAGGGGCTCTCATATCCAAAGAGCCTTGCGATACATAGGTTGGTGTAAAGGTCTTTGGCGCTTGTGCAATATCCACGCTCTTTTCAACCTCTTCACTTTGTCGAGTCGCAATGGCTGGCGCTAAGGCATTTTGCACAGCATGCATCACGAATTGGTGCACCCATTGGCTATCGCGGAACCGCAACTCACTTTTTGTTGGGTGAACATTGACGTCAACCTTAACAGGGTCAATATCCAAAAACAGGCAATACATCGGTTGCAATTGGTTATGCAAAACGTCTGCATAGGCTGCCTTAATGGCGTGAGCCAATAGCTTATCTCGTACATAACGGCCATTGACATAACAATATTGCGCATCAGTACGAGATCGCCCTGCAGTAGGCAAGCCTACCCACCCAAAAACACGAGCTACGCCAGTTTCTGCATAAACTTCGCGCTGAGCTTGAGCAAACTCACTAGGCAAAATGCGATTAACACGAGCTCGGCTTTCTTCGATTGGTAAAACCATCACAGGTTTACCATTGTGGATCATCCGAAATTCAATATTAGGATGCGATATAGCGATGCGTTCTAATGCTGTCTTACAGTGAGCCGCTTCAGTAGCTTCGGACTTTAAGAATTTACGACGAGCTGGCGTTTTGAAAAATAAATCTTCTACTTCTACTCGTGTACCCACAGCACCGGCAGCCACATCAACAACGCCTTCGTGAATGCTATAGGCATAATCGGCATCAACCGTACGAGATGTTAACGTCAATGCAGATACCGAAGCGATAGAGGCTAGAGCTTCACCCCGAAACCCTAAACTTAAAACATGTTCTAACTCATCTAGATTGCGAATTTTGCTTGTGGCATGACGCTTTAAAGCCAATGGAAGTTGATCTTTAGGCATACCGCGACCATTATCGGTCACTGTCAGGCGCTTAACACCGCCGGCATCCAATCGCACTTCAATTTTAGTGGCTCCTGCATCAATGGCATTTTCCACCAACTCTTTTAAGACAGAGGCTGGACGCTCAATCACCTCACCTGCGGCGATTTGACTGATAAGCTGATCGGAGAGCTCACGGATCTCACGAACCGGTGCTCGAGAGGAATTAGATAAGTCTTGCATAATGTTCTTAATTTTAGCATTCGTAGCCTGAACAACTCTTAACAATTTGGCCAAATGGTTATTGATTTTTGTTGAATTTTTGCGTGAATTTACCTTTTTTTTTCCGATATACTAATGCCATCAAAATTGTAAATTTCATCAAATCATGGATTGGTCTTTACTTTTAGATCTCTTTACAAACGCAGATCGCTTTTTAACAACTATAGCGACTGAGTATGGGATCCTTATTTATATTGTGATGTTCCTGATCTTTTTTCTTGAGACAGGGATTGTTGTCATGGCCTTTTTACCGGGCGACTCACTACTGTTTGTTGCCGGTGCCGTTACCGCCAGTGGCGCTATCGACCCATGGTGGTTAACTGCGATTGTTTCGTTGGGCGCCATTTTGGGTAATACATCGAACTTTTACATAGGCTCTTGGCTTGGGCACAAGATCTATGATGGTTCAATTTCTTGGATTGATCAAGAAGCTCTAAATAAAACCCACAATTTCTATATGTCTCATGGTGGAAAAACGATCTTTTTAGCCCGTTTTGTTCCCATTGTGAGAACCTTTGCTCCCCTTATTGCAGGTGCAGCTTCCATGCCAGTTTCGAAATTCGAGTTTTACTCAATTACTGGTGCTATTGCTTGGGTTTATGGTCTTGTTTGGGCAGGTCACCTTTTCGGAAATATTCCTTTTATTAAGCAACACCTCACTGCCATCTTACTTTGCGGTATAGGATTTGCTTTAATTCCAACAACGTTCTTAGCACTTTCTCGTTTATTAAAGAAACGTCGGACCGCTAAGTCCAATTGATAAATACGGGTACTCACATTGTGTGCGTGCCCTTTTTTTTTTGACGAGTTTGGGAGACACTCATGCAACTTTGGGATCACTTCATCGCCATTTTAAATAAAGAGGTTCAACCAGCACTTGGTTGCACAGAACCAACTTCTATTGCCTACGCTGCCGCTCATGCTAGTCGACTATTGGGCAAAACTCCCGAACAAATTCGAGTAGAAGTTAGTGACAACCTCTACAAAAACGCTATGGGTGTCTTTGTCCCCGGGACCGGGCAAATTGGTTTACCCATTGCTGCCTCCGTTGGTGCGCTTGGTGGAGACCCAGAGGCTGGACTTGAAGTGTTAGCCTCTGTGACCCCTGATCATGTCACTCAAGCTCTTGCAATGATCAAAGAAAAACGAGTCTCAATTGAACGAGCGGACACACAAGAGTTTATTTTCTGTAAAGCAACCGTTATAGCGGGTAATGACATCGCTGAAGTCACTATTAGTGGCGGCCATACCGATGTCGTTTTAATGAAAAAGAATGGTGAAATCGTTATGCAAAAAAAGCATGCCATTTCAACGTCTGCTGAAGGTACCTCCGAAATCAATGGCAATGAAGTCAACCTGAGAAACATTTACGACTTTGCTTGCAACGTCCCCTTTGAAAATATCGAATTAATTCTAGAAGCTAAAGAAATCAATATGACATTAGCTCAAGAGGGACTATCTCATGCTTATGGATTGCAGCTTGGCAAAACCATTGAAGAGCAAATGAAAGCTGGCATTTTAGGGCGCGACTTGATCAACAGTATGGCTTCTTATACAGCAGCTGCTTCGGATGCCCGTATGGGTGGAGCAACCCTTCCTGCCATGAGTAATTACGGCAGTGGTAACCAAGGCATTACGGCTACGATTCCCGTTGTCAAAATGGCTGAATTTGTCAACGCTGATGATGAACACTTGGCTCGTGCCTTGATCATTTCTCACCTAGGAGCCATTTACATTAAGAGCCACTACCCATCACTGTCAGCCTTCTGCGGTAATACGGCTACTGCTTCTGCCGTTTCAATGGCCCTTGTTTACCTTAACGGAGGCACTTATGAGCAAGGTTGCATGGCCATTAACAACGTCATTAGCGATACCTCAGGCATGGTGTGTGATGGCGCAAAAAGTACTTGCGCAATGAAGGTTCATACGGCGGCGCAATCCGCTTATAAGTGTTGCTTCCTTGCCTTAGCCGGTCATGGTGTCAGTGGACAAGGTATTGTTAATGCTGATGTCGAGAAAACTATCGACAATTTAGGAGCGATGGTAACAAAAGGAATGCATCAAACCGATGAGAAAATCATCGAAATTATGCGAAAAAATTAATTTCTAACAAGCAAAGGCCAAAATCAAATGATTTTGGCCTTTATCGGTAAATCATCCGTTCTACAAATTATGTAGAGCGGATTTTCTTGTTAAGCGCGCTTTTCCAAGATTTCAATAGCCGGCAAAACCTTACCTTCTAAGAATTCTAAGAAAGCACCGCCACCCGTAGAGATATAGGAAACCTTGTCTGCAATACCAAACTTGCCAACAGCAGCCACCGTATCACCACCGCCAGCGATGGAGAAAGCACCATTTTCTGTTGCTTGAGCAATGGCTTGAGCCATCACTTCCGTACCATGAGCAAAGGGCTTCATTTCAAAAACGCCCACCGGACCATTCCAAACAATAGTGCCTGCCTTTTGGAGGATTTCACCCAAGGCTTGAGCCGTTTCAGGACCAACGTCCAAAATCATTTCATCGTCTTGAACATCATCGACCTTGCAAACACGCATTTCTGCGTCTTCAGCAAAAGCCTTAGCAACGACAACATCCGTAGGTAACGGTAACGTTGCACCCTTTTCTGCCAAGGTCTTTAAGATGGTCTTGCACTCATCAACCAAGTCAGGCTCAGCCAAAGACTTACCAACCTTATAACCTGCGGCCATCAAGAACGTATTGGCGATACCACCACCAACAATCAATTGATCAACCTTTTGCGCTAAGTTGTTCAAAATCGTCAACTTTGTGGAAACCTTTGAACCACCCACAATCGCAACCAACGGGTGCTTAGCTTCTTCCACGGCCTTGGTCAAGGCTTCAATTTCTGCAGCCATTAAAGGACCGGCACAAACCGTTTCAGCATATTGTGCAACACCATAAGTGGAGGCTTGAGCACGGTGAGCCGTACCGAAAGCGTCATTCACAAACACGTCACACAAAGCACCGTACTTCTTAGAAAGTTCTTCCGTGCACTTCTTTTCACCGACATTGCAACGGCAGTTTTCTAACATGACAACTTCGCCTTCAGCGACTTCGAAACCACCATCAACCCAATCTTCGATCAAGCGAACCGGGGAACCCAAAAGCTCAGACATACGAGCAGCGATCTTGACTAAGCTATCTGCTGCCGTCTTTTCTCCTTCCTTAGGACGACCTAAGTGGCTCACCACCATCACACGTGCACCAGCGTCACGAGCCATACGAATAGCAGGCACAGAAGCCACCAAACGCGTTTCATTGGTGATTTCACCATTTTCATCACGCGGAGCATTCAAATCGGAACGAATGAAAACACGCTTGCCCTTTAAGGCATCTGCTTTAACTAAAGCTTCAAGAGTTTGAACTCGCATCTGTTAAATTCCTCTAATGAATAGGAGACACTAATCCTTTAATTTTAACATTCATGAGCTCATTTTTTATTCTTACCGTAAAAGCACCAGTGTTTTAACACTTAGGCTCGGGTTATGATTTAAATTGTGTATTTATCAGTAACCATCTATGGACCCTTGCGATCCATTCTGTCGCATTATGAAAAAACTGTACGTCTATTTAGTGTCTTTAGGTCATTTAAGTGTGGACCTAGCCCCTGGCGCACTACCTGCCATATTGCCCTTTTTTGTTTTGCATAACGGACTAAGCTACACAGAAATTACGGGGCTCATGTTTGCTTCGTCATTTTTTGCATCACTCGTTCAGCCTCTATTTGGTTACTGGTCTGATAAGAGTGAACGCCACTGGTTTATGGCGGCTGGCATTTTATTAAGTGGTATTGGCCTTGGGATTACTGGCATTACCAGTAACTATTGGGCCATTTTTGTGGCAGTCACATTGATGGGCATTGGGGGTGCGTTTTTTCATCCGGAAGCCGCACGCCTGATCAACCAACTGTCTGGAAAATATCGTGCGACCGGTATGGGCATATTCTCTGTGGGTGGAAATGCGGGGTTTGGTGTTGGTCCTCTGATTGCCGCTGCCTTGATCACTTGGTTTGGTCTCTCGGGCACCGTCTTTTTCGCTATTTTTGGTTTCATCATGGCCATTGTTATGTGGCGAACGATTCCAAAAATCTTCGAAAATTTAAATCTGTCCTCCTCAGAAAAGAAAGTTGCTCTCGAAGCAAAAGAACCAGGCAAAAATAATTGGCCCGCGTTTGGGCGCTTAAGCTTTGTTATTCTCTGCCGAAGCTGCGCATTTACCGGCCTGCTCTCATTCCTTCCTCTTTACTGCATTCACCGCTTTGGTGTCTCCGAAGTCACTGCAAGTACGCTTTTGGCCTTCTTATCCATCACCGGGATTTTTATGACCCTAGCCGGAGGGTGGCTAACTGACAAAATTGGTTTAACGAATGCCTGTAAAGTGGGTTATGTTTTAATGGCGCCTGCATTTGCTCTATTGATTGTTGCTCCAGACTTCTTTTGGTTCTATCCCATTATTGCTGTTTTAAGTTTTACTTTGAACGGCACGTACTCGGCCTATGTTGTTTTAGGTCAGTCTTACTTAGCTAAAAACTTAGGTTTTGCCTCTGGTGTGACGCTTGGATTATCTGGATCTTTGGGTGGTATTTTTACCCCGATTATGGGCATGATTGCCGATGCTTATGGCATTGATACCGTGATGATTATTTTGGTTGTCGTTGGCTTTCTATGTACCCTCGGAGCCTTTTTATTACCGGAGCCCAATTAATCGTCAGTGTTAAACACACTTAAAAATTTCCCTGTTAAGGTAATTTTGGTTTTGATTTTTGCTTTGTTTAATTGAAATAAATGATTATTTAATCGAGTTCTAAAGCTCCTGATAAAAGTTTTGGTAATAAGATGTCACGAATAACTGCTAACCGTTGATTTTGTAGAAAATTATTCCTAATAACATTGAGTGATACATGACAAAGGTTATTAACTTCTGCAAGCTTAGAACTTCTAGTTATATCAACAAATTCATACTTGCTTACCGATTGCCAAGAAAGTCGTTGTCGCCCGGAGGTACCGGTCATCTGTTTTACAGCGTATTCACGAAAATCTTTCGTACGAGTGATGAAATATAGAACTTCGTTACTGACAACTGGCGATGCAGAATTCAACACTATATATTCTGTGGAGCCGAACGCGATTTCATTTTGTTCAAGATAATTAACAAAACCACCTTTTCCGTTTTCTAAACATGGAGTAATACGAGCAATCAAAGTATCTCCATTGCTAAAACGTTGCCCGCCTGAAAAGGCTTTTTGTTTGATTTCGTTTGGCATTGATGTATTTATTCCAAGCGCAGCCATATCGATAAATTTTGCAATTTGTCCCTTTTTTAACGAATAGGAAGGATTTACATTTGCAATTTTCTCTAAACAGATTACCTCATCAGAAGCATTAAGCAGTGCTTGAACTTTTAGCAAACAAAGTTGTTCTAAATAATCATTTATCTGATTGTTCAGTTGAATTTTCCTATCAAAACAACGTAAGAACTCTCCAATTTGACGTTGAGTTCTTACGTTTTTTGATATCGAAACCTTAAGACTATAAACATGATTACGATTAAGAGTTGGAACTGCACTGCCGCCAGCGACTTTCTTTAAATCAAGGGTTTGAAGTAAGTAAAAAAGGTAATAAGGGTCGTTACCTTTAAAATCCTTAACATATAAGGCGGTATTGTGTGCCCAAGCTTTTTTCTCACATAAATGAGGAGTACCAACATTACCGCTTCGACCTATTGTGATGGAGGGGCACGGAAAATCCTCGGTGTACTCTGTATGCCAACCGATGATTCCATTGGATCCCATAACAGGATAAGGTCCATCTATCATTTTAATTTTGGGTAAATCGTGTCCCCGCTGGAGGGTCAGAATATCGCCTAAAGTACAGGTAATCATTATTTCAAGCCAAAAATTTCCGATGAGATAATTTTACGTTTTCTTGATCTACAAATGCATAGTGCATTGTTGTTTCAATTCTCGTATGACCAAGCAATTTCTGCACTTGTTCAATCGGCATTCCTTTGTCGATGGCAAGGGTTGCCATTGTTCGTCTGAATTTGTGTGGATGGGCTCGAGTCCCATCAACTTGTTCACCAAGATGTTTGATACGAGTTTCGATAGCTTCTTTGCTTAAACGTTTACCGTTGCCACACAAATGACAAAACAGCGCAGTCGAATCATCAGTTCTTGATTGAAGGTACTGCATTAGGTGACGTTTGGTTCTAGCATCGAAATAAACTTTCCGCTCTTTGTCTCCTTTGCCGAAAACAACACATTCACGTTCTTCGAAATTAATATCGGAACGGTTTAAATTTATCAATTCGCCAATTCTCATACCAGTTGATGCCAACAAATCGATGATTGAAAGATCCCGAATATGCTGACAATTATCTCTTAATGCTTCTAGTTGCTCATCGGTAAAAGTCTCTTTTATCAAGGCCGGTGTCTTAATCCGATGAATTTTGCGAACTGGGCTTTTTAGGATGTAGTCCTCATTTTCTAGCCAAGAAAAGAAAGTTGAGAGAATTCTTCGAACATTATCTACAGTCACCTTACTGACTTTGTTCACTTCGATGTAACGGTTGAGATAAGCTCGCAAATCGTCTGCAGTGATCGACTCTAAGTCGCGTTTTACATTGCTAAGCATTCGTTGTAATGTCGACCGGTAGTATTCAATCGTCGAAGAGGAACAGCCTTCAACTTTTTTAGCATCAAGAAATCGCTGCAACAATGTATCGTTGCTAACGGAGCTTTCCATATCAATTGTTTCCAGGACGTGTCGCAGCTCCTTTAATTGATCGCTTCTTAATATGTGAGCCATTCGAGTAAGAATTTTTTCTTTATCGTGCGAATCCATGATTGTTCTCCAAGCAAGAAAATACAATCATAAATAACGAAGCTAAATGATTATTTAGAACAGTTAGCTGATACTCTCTTTAGTCAACTTGTTAACAGTAAAAGTGATCTAGAAAAAATTTCGCTCCAACAATTGGCCGAAATTGTAAAGTCAAGCTTCAACCCATTAAAGTCGAAAGAGGTAGCGTTGGAGCACTACAGCATCCCTGCATATGACGAGCAGAAATTTCCGATATTTGAAATGTCAACAGAGATCAAGAGTAATAAATTTATGGTGAACTCCGATTGTGTATTGTTTTCCAAATTAAATCCAGAAACTAAGCGAGTCTGGCGTCCTCTTGGATTAACAAATAATGCAGTTTGTTCCACTGAATTTATAGTTTTAAAAGCTCGCAGTCCAGAGTTGACAGATTTGTTACAAGCAATAGTCTCTAGTTCAGACTTTCACACTTTTATGTGTCAACATGTCACTGGAACGACAGGCAGTCGTCAACGAGTTTCTCCAAATATCGCTCTTGAGTATGAGTTTTTTTTACCATTGAGTAAGTTGGCTGATTTCTCTAAACAAGTAAAGTCAATTTATGCTCTCATTGCACACAATCAAAAAGAAGCTCAAACCTTGAAAGAATTTCGAGATAGTCTATTGTCAAAGCTTTTATCAGGAGAGATTCAATTAACTAAATAATCATTTATCTGCAGATTATTCGAAATCTTTTTATCTAGTGCTTTTAATACTGAGACAATCTGATCCTGAGTCGTTAGACTAGGAAGAACAATTTCGACCTCTTCAAGATCAGTAGGTTTTAAAGTTGGATAAGTTGATACGCTTTGCTCTGCAAGTCCTTGTAAAGTAGCTATAAGCTTTGGTTGTGTAAGAAAATAATATACGTAACGAGGATTCGCTTTTTCTGTATCAACATCTATCACACAGAAACCTGTTGAAACTACAAAATTGTCGTTTTTTTTAGTATCCAAAATTCCGAAATGATTCTGGTTAGGTCGCACTGTTGAAAACAAAATACTATTTTCTTGAACGCACCGCCTAGCTCGTGAGGGCAATTTATCACAGGATAAGTCAAGGTATTGAATTTTCTGGATTTTATTTTCAGTAATGCTACCTGTATCCAAATATGCAATAGTTCGAAAATGATGATTACTGCTCAGAGATCTCTGATTAATTTTGGCAATTTCTTTTAAACGAGCCATATCCGTAATACCTTTACCCTAACTTTAGTTTCATTAAATTTTCACGAATTTGATTTTGCAATTTTGATGATTCCTCGAAGAGCTCAGCTAAAGTTGAGGTTAAACGCTGTAACTTCTCTTCAAAGGGCTCTTCATCATCAACTTGCTCTTCAATTCCGACATAACGTCCAGGAGTTAAGATAAAGTCCTGCTTAGCAATATCTTCAATAGTTGCAACGGCCGAAAAACCTTGAGTAGGCTCCAAACTACCTTCTTCAAACGCAATAAATGCTTTTGCAATTGCTTGAATATCTTCTTCCATTAATTCACGCATTTTTCTGGAAATCATTGTCCCCAAATTACGTGCGTCAATGAAGAGCGTTTTGCCCGGCTGCTTCTTGTTCTTATTAATAAACCAAAGAGAGACTGGAATCCCAGTGTTATAAAAAAGTTGAGTTGGAAGGGCCACAATTCCTTCAACTAAATCTGCTTCAACAATAGCTCGACGAATATTACCTTCCCCACTTTGTTGAGAAGACAAAGCACCATTGGCCAAAACCATCCCCATCTTACCTTTGCTAGATAAGTGATGAATCATGTGTTGAAGCCATGCAAAGTTAGCATTGCCCATCGGCGGTACTCCATAGTCCCAACGCGGGTCCTCTAGTAGTTTTTCTCCGCCCCAATCCTTCATATTGAACGGAGGATTAGCCATGATGTAATCAAAGCGTTCAGTTTTATGACGGTCATCGAAGAACGTGTCTGCTGCGTAGCCGCCAAGATTTGCGTCAATTCCTCGGATAGCTAAGTTCATTGTGGCCATCTTCCACGTTGTGGCATTGAACTCTTGGCCATAAACCGAAATATCATTAATTTTGCCTTGGTGATTTTTCACGAACTGGGCAGATTGCACAAACATACCGCCGGAACCACAGCAAGGGTCATAAACACGACCGTGGAAGGGCTGAAGAACTTCCACCAAAGTTCGTACTACACAAGATGGCGTATAGAACTGGCCTGCATTCTTACCCTCATTGGCTGCGAATTGCCCCAAACAGTATTCGTACGTACGACCAAGAATATCTTGACTGTCCCCACTTTCAACCATTGAAATATTGGTGAAAAGATCAACCACACCACCTAACCGGCGTTGATCCAACTCGGGGCGAGCAAAGTTCTTCGGCAAAATACCTTTTAACTTGATGTTTTCTGCCTCAATCAAGCGCATAGCATTATCAATTGTCATACCAATCTCTGGCGAATGGGCTGCATTGGCTATCACACCCCAACGAGCCATTTCTGGTACCCAGAAAATATTTTCTGCGAGATATTCATCTTTATCTTCTTCAAATCCGTCGCCTTCTTCAACTAAGCGTGCATATAATGCTTCAAATCGATCGGAGATGTACTTCAAAAAGATGAGGCCAAGAACCACACTCTTATATTCTGCCGCATCCAAATTGCCACGCAACTTATCAGCTGCAGCCCAGATCTGTTGTTCAAAGCCGATCTCGGCGGTATTTTGTTTTTCTGTTTTTTTTGCTCGTGCCATTTTTATACCTGCATAAAGGTTGAATTATCAGCCCACAACTCACATTGACGCATTAATGTATCCATTGCTACGGGTTGTTCTTCCGGAGGATATTTGTATCTCTTAAGCAAACGCTTAATCATACGTCGCATCCCAGCTCGGGCCGACTCTTTCTTTTGCCAGTCAATTGTACTGTTTTTCCGTAGAGCCTCGGTCAACTCCTTGGTTAATCCGATTAACTCATCATTTTCGTAAAAATCTCGAATGGCTTGTGGTTGAGTCAACGCATCATAAAAAGCCATTTCCTCATCGGTTAAGCCTAATTTTGTTGCTTCTGCATTACCTTTGAGAATTTCTTGAGCCATTTTCACAAGCTCTTCGATAACCTGAGCACTGGTCAATTGGCGATTCAGATAACTATTAACTGTCTTTTGCAACATTATCGAAAATTGTTCGGACTTTGTTATGTTTTGCTTTTTAAACTCAACAATCTTTCCTTTGATAAGTCGCTTAAGCATTTCAACCGCAAGGTTCTTTTGTTTCATATTAGCGACTTCTTGCAGGAAGGAATCATCAAAAAGAGAAATCTCAACAGACTTATCTTCAAATAAGTTGAGAACACCTTCTGCTTGAACACCCTGGGCCATGATTTCTGATAATCGCTCCTTGAGTTTCGGAATAGAAATAATTCCAGGTTTAGGTTGAACACCAGAATCAGGCAAAAGATGTTGAACAACAGTTTTTCGCACTGCTCGATAATAGGCTGCTTCAAGTTGTTCTGCCTTAGTTGATAAGCTCTTGCATAAACTTAAAGCCATATCCATTAATCGAGCTTGATTAGCGAATTCTTTCTTATCTTCATCTTTTTGGTGATCCAAAATGAAATCAGCACCATCTAAAACAGCGGTGTAAATTGCTCTTTCATCACCAGAATTCAATGCCTTTTGGAACTCAAATTGGTAGAAGAAGTCGCGACACACAGATAATTTATTTTGGAATTGCGGATAGGCAGTTTTACCAACATCCATCTCACTGTAATGGTCTTGGTCACGCTTTGTATAATCGGCCATTGCTTGTTTTAAAGCATTACCAATACCGATATAGTCTACAATTAGTCCACCCTCTTTACCTTTAAAAACGCGATTAACTCGAGCAATACTTTGCATCAAGTTGTGGCCCTTCATCGGTTTGAAGATGTACATCGTTGATAAAGAAGGTACGTCAAAACCAGTCAACCACATATCAACAACAATGACAATCTTTAAGGGACTTTTATCATCCTTGAAACGCTTAGCAAGATCTTTTTTATGATTGTCGTTGCCGATAATTGGGAACCACTCTTCTGGATCTTGGTTGCCACCAGTCATCACAACTGCTACTTTTTCTTTCCACTCAGGACGTTGTTTGAGCATTTCTTGATAAATCTTGATACCAACAGAGCGACTATAAGCCACAACCATTGCCTTACCCGTTAGCAGATCGGCGCGATTTGTCTCATAGTGGTTGATGATGTCAGAAGTTAATGTTGTGATCGTTGTTGGCGTGCTTAAAACAGCATCCAAACTTGAGAAGCTTTTCTTTTGTCGTTCTAAACGCTCATCATAAACGTTCTCTTCAGCATCCTTAAAAAGTTCATCTAGCTTGGAAAGAACCTCTTCTTCAAGCTTTAAAGCAACCACTCGACTTTCGTAATAAACGGGACGCGTAGCGCCATCTTCAACGGCTTGCGTCATGTCGTATACATCAATGTAATTACCAAAAATTTCACGAGTGTTTTTGTCTCTAGTTGAAATTGGCGTACCAGTAAAGCCGATAAAGGATGCATTCGGTAATGCTTTGCGAACCCAGCCAGCCGCACCCATCTTAACCTTGCCATTTTCTAATTCTTCTAGCAGACCATATTGACTACGGTGGGCTTCGTCAGCCATTACAATGATATTTTGGCGATCGGACAGTTGAACATTATTTTCAATAAACTTTTGCATCGTTGTAAAAATAATGCCACCAGCCTGCCGATTATTAAGCAGCTGTATCAAATTCTTTTGACTTTGTGCTTGTTGGGCATCTTGTCTTAAGAAAGACTTACAGCGACTAAATTGAGTAAAAAGCTGTTGGTCTAAATCATTGCGGTCAGTAATAACAACAATAGTCGGTTGATTTAATACTTGTTGCAACAAGCGAGCATAAAACACCATGGATAGAGACTTGCCGCTACCTTGGGTATGCCAAAAAACACCAACCTTACCGTCATTGCCAACAGCCCTCTTTGTGCATTCAATAGCTTTTTTTACTGCGAAATATTGGTGGTAACCTGCGAGAATTTTTACTGTTGAGTCCGAAGAGTTGCTAAAACAAACGAAGTTATGAATGATATCGAGCAAACGTTCAGGGGCACACATACCTCTAACTAACACTCTGATATCACCGCGCTTTTGCACAGTTCCATCAACAGATTTCCACTGCACAAAACGATCTTCTGGAGCTGTGATGGTTCCAACGCGAGTATCTGCAGAATCACTCAATACACAAAAGACATTGGGAACAAATAAACTAGGAATTGCTTGCAAATAATTTCTAATTTGAAGATAAGCATCAGAGGAGTCAACGTCTTCTCTAGAGGGAGATTTAAGTTCAAATACAACCAAAGGCATCCCGTTTACAAACAAGATGACATCAGGTCTTTTATTCTGATTTTCAATAAAAGTCCATTGATTAACAACGTGAAACTCATTCATCATTGGATTTTCGTAATCCAACAATTTCACCACGGTTGATGTTTGTTCTTTACCGTCAAAAAAACTGACCTGTACGCCCGATTGCAAGTACTCATGAAATCTCTCGTTTCGAGCATACAAACTACCGTCCGAAACATCCGTGATAATTCGGATCGCCTCTCTGATTGCGACTTTAGGTAGTCCTCGGTTAATACGATCTAGGGAAATCTCTAAAGTATCAAAAAGAAAAGCGTCACGATAATCATTCGATACGCGAGGCACATCCGGTCCGTAGAGATGTTCATAGCCTAGATCTATTAGCTCTCCAATTAAACCTTGTTCAAAAACTTCCTCACTAATGCTGATCATGCTTGTACCTCTTAGCTTAGATACTTATAAAGTGATGTCCGACCAATACCTAGCGACCTTGCAACTACTGTCTTAGCTATGCCACTAGCTACCATCTTCTTTGCTTGTTCAATTACTTCCTCACTTACGGGCTTACGTCCCTTGTAAGCTCCACGAGCTTTAGCTAAAGCAAAACCTTCACGTTGACGCTCGAGAATTAAGGAACGCTCAAACTCAGCAACTGCACCAATTATCGCCATTAACAGCTTTAACAAAGCTGACATTTCCCCAGTGGGAACTAGAGAAATATTTTCTTTTAGAAAATGAAACGAAACCCCTTTGTTCTGGTGCATATCTGTAATAGAAAACAAATCCTTTAAATTTCCAGCCATTCGATCCATGCCACAAACATAAAGCTCATCTCCTTCTCTGACAAACTCCATCATTTGCTGAAACCCTGGACGATCCGTCTTCTTGCAAGAAACTTTGTCTGTAAAGGCTTTTTCAATTCCTTGCTCTTTAAATTGAGCTAACTGGCGATCTAAAGGTTGATCTACACTGCTCACACGAGCATAACCAATACGTGCAGAAAAACTCATTATGATTACCCTTCATAAGCTAATTGCATAAGCTCTTTAACTAAATTGAGAGCCTCTTTAGGTGTTTTACTATCTAACCGAAGACGGTAACGTCCATCTTTCCTGTAGTTAATTTCTTCAAAGTCACTACTCTCAATCTTTTCATTAATAGTTGCGGTTCTTTCTAGCTTAATGTCAATGTAGTAGTAATTCCGTCTTGGGCGAACAAGGACAAAATTGTTTGCCTTACCATCAATCCAAATGCCCATATATGGCTTGTTGTAGCTAAATTGAGCACGGGGTTCAAACTCTTGGATTAATGCGAGTACCTTATCTGCTTCACGCAAAATTTCTTTTGAAGATCTCTTCTCCCAATAGGTACGATCTGCTTGTTCTGCTAACTGATCATCTTCCTCTATGGCAGGAGTTGCGAGATCCAAGACCTTAGTAAACAGTAAACCAATAGAACCATCGGAATTCTCAATTGCTGTCATTTTTAAAGCAATCAAGGGAATGGCGGAGTTGAATAATGAGATGACATTGAAAAAGCGCGCTGTAATTTCTTCTGCGACAATAACTGCTACATGGTCATATTGCGGATAGCGCTTTCTTTCAATATCCCAATATTCAATCGTACGAATAATGTGTGTCTCATCGGTAGCACCTAGTTGAACTTCAACTTCATAGCGAATATCTGTTTCTGCATCTTGAAACAACAAATCCAGTCGACCACCTGAAGGTTGAATTCGCTCTTTATCTTTAGCCAAAAGTGAAGGACTTAAATCTAACAGTGAGGGATTGTCAAATAAAACCTGCTGAACCCATGCCTCATTAATCTCTGAATGCTTTTTAAGATTGATTGCTTTAATAGGCGAAAAAGTTTTTGCTTTCACTACTGACGCGCTCA
>Lana_p2__coassemble_285_pt1 | contig 36742 bp, 40 predicted proteins | sample Lana_p2__metabat2_high_PE_010 | metagenome-assembled genome bin Lana_p2 | reverse complement strand
TGTAAAAGCCCTTCACAGGCCTTTTGTTTGATAGATGTCGCTATGTGCATGGCTTAGACTCCAAGGTGTCCAAGAAATCCATACCATTACACAGTACAAGAAAAAATAAAACCCACTTGAAGTCGCATCAAGTGGGTTTAAAAAATATTTGGTGCCCCAAGACGGCTCTCCAACAGACTAGTAATCCGCTGTTTTTACAAGTTTTTTCGACGTGTCCACTATCGTGCCCACTATCACGTTTTAACAGATAGAGGCAGCGATAATGTTTTCGTTTTTTAGCAAAAATTCTTCAAAAAAGGCCTCTAATGTTGCTCTCATACAACAAAAGACGTTCAATGATTGCTCTCGACAACGTAACTTTTTAGAGCAATTAAATAAACAATCTTTACTGCCTTCCGAGCTCATTTCCACCCACATAGAGCCTATTTGCTCTGTGCTTGTTGCTTGGATTCACAATTTGCCAGCATCAGAAACTCATCATCATTCATATGAGTTTGGGCTAATTGAGCACTCTTTTGAATGCGCTCTCTTTGCCGATCAACTAAGTAATGACATTGTTTTGTCCTCTTTGGAGCAATCTATTGATCTGAAATCCCAAAGAGAATCAAATCTTCGTCTTGCTGTCATTGTTCTAGCGTTACTACACGACGTCGGGAAAGCTATCTATGACATTCAAGTTACCTCCGGCAAGGATGTTTGGAATCCTTTAAAGGAACCCTTAGAGGCCTTTTCAAACCGGCATCAATACACCGTCATCCATTGGCAACCTCAACGAGTTCATAAGCGCCACGAGGTCTTTAACTTGCTGCTGCTCAAAAAGCTTCTACCGGAGCAATTCAAAGATCTTCTACTCAACGAGGGGCTATTCATCAGCTTCATTGAAGCACTTGCTGGTTGCTCTACAACATCAACACTCAGCCAAGTACTCTGTCGTGCCGATTGTATGAGTACAGGAGAGAGCGTGAAAACAGAAATAGCCAAATCTGAAGAACAAAAATCGGTCTTAAACAATAAACAGCCGGACTCGAACAGGCAGATTCGAACAAAGGTAGATCCATGCCAATCTGCGAAAGAAGCAATTGCCGAACTCAAACAACAAATGCTCCAAAAGTCCGGTTCCTTCTTGGCTAGCGCAGTGCAAGAAAAAGACAACGGGGTCTTCGTCACAAGCGCTCAAGCTCTGAACAAGATTGAGAGCCTAAAACCTGGTTGCTTTAGACCAATCATGGTCGGCTTATTGATGAATGATCAAACGAAACCATTACTACGTTTAAAAGAGGATGAACTTTTTCTCTATGGAGACAACTGCAATGAAAACGATTAGATATGCCATTCTGACACTTATGGTTGTCGCTCTTGCCTTCATGGTGGTTACTTTGCTCGTGCCCAGCGAGCTCATCAAATTGTTCATCAAAATAGGGCGAGAAACTCATTTAATGATGTATCCAGACATCTACGAAGACATCCTACTTGAGCTTCATCCTGTCATGGAGAATAGTGTCAAACCTTTACTCGAGGGCATGCTCTACTGGTTACTTCAGCCGGATTCGTCATTGCCTGAAGATCTGCAATGGACAATCTCCGATTACTTCGTCAATCGCTATTGGCTAACGGTAAATATCTTTCAATATTTGCTGGAACGAATGCTTTTAATTGCATGGGCGATTAAATCCATGGCCTACGTATTGGTCGCAGTGATTTTGGAAGTGCTCTATCTACGAAAGTACTTTTCTAATTCCTACTCCCCTACAAGACCGTTGGTGTTTCGATATGCCTGTTGGATTGCTTTGGGTTGTTCCAGCGCCTTTCTTGTTTTATTGCTCGCTAACTTCATCTTTTTTTCACCCATTACATTGCAGCTCATTGCTGGCATTTGGCTTTTAAGTACCGCTGCATGCGTTGCTTTCTATCACAGATAAGGAAGAGTCATGACCTCATTACATAATCCATTCAGCAACCGTCATGAAGGTGTTATGACCTTCATTTGGGGTGTCACACTCATCGCTTTATTGACCTATGTTTCCGGCGACTATTACTCAAAGGGAATCTCTCTCCTAATTTCGATATCTTTTTTTGGATATCACCTACTTAGATGGAGTGATCAAGTCGGAATTCAAAGCAACTTTGCCAATAAATCTAAGGAAACAATCTCAATCAACCAACTACAACGAATCGTTTCTGAGAAGAACACGCTATTCTGCGGCCAGGCGTTTGAGTGGAGTGATAAAGAGCGACAACTATACAAACTCGCACATAAGGAGTTTGGCAACAAAATCAAAGAAGGTGCTCTACTTCATGGCCTAGGACATGAAAAGTCATTTTTACTGCCCGAGAAATTTAATAACAATCACATTCTCATTGCTGGCACGACTGGTGCCGGTAAAACTCGTTTTATTGAACTCCTTTTAGCTCAGAAAGCTCTAAGTAAACCCGAAGAAGCAATCATTATCTTAGATCCTAAAGGCGATCACGACTTGTGCGAAAGAGTTCATCGCTTAGCTGGTGACCGATTTATCAAAGTTGACATGTTGGATGCCGAGCATTCTATTGCTCTGAATCTTGTGAGTGACTACGTCATTTCGTCTGAAGTTTCAACCCGTATTTGCGCCCTTCTACCACAATCGGAAAGTGCGCAATCCTTTACCTCCGTCAGCTGGAGAGCAATTGATGCTGTTGTGAAGGGGTTTGAAGTTATTGGAAAGAAACCCACATTGAAAGAAATTTTGATAGCGCTAACAACAGGGAAAGATCAATTGGCAGAACAAGCTGTTTGGCAAACGATTCGGGCAACATTTCCCAATGAGGGCGACAAACTCGCCTCTACCTGTCAAGGAAAAGTTGGCCCCATGAAAGTTCTCAATCTATTCCACGAGTACCAAAAGCTCGTAGGGCTTGAGAAAGTAGATGACAGACTGCAAAAACTCATGACCATCTACTCGTTAGATTCCGTCTACCTCGACAAAATGACAGCTGCGCTTTTCCCCATTTTGAATCGTCTGACAGAAGCCCCACTTAACACGCTTTTGTCTCCAGATGATTCCTACCGGGGCGAGCGCTACAACATGAAACAAGTCATCCAAAAAGCCAAGGTTTTGTACATCAACCTCAATTGCCTGCTCGACCAACAAGTTGGTCAAGCAGTTGGCGCATTGTGCCTTGCCTCTCTCGCCTCCGCTGCAGGTTCTTTGCAGAACCATCAAGACACCGATGCTCGCATCAACGTCTTCATTGATGAAGCGTCGATGCTGAGCAACGACGTCTTGATCAACCTTTTGAACAAAGGTCGCAGCTGCGGCTTCCAGTTAGTCGTTGCAACTCAGACCTTCAGTGACTTTGAGGCTGCTACCGGTACCAAAGCGAAAGCCTCAGAAATCTTGGCAAACACCAACATCAAAGTCTTTTTACGATGCTTGGACGCTGATACTCAACGCTTTGCAACTGAGGCCTTACCCAAGACAGAGGTTATTGATGTCACGACGAGTCACAGCAACCGCGTAGCCAGTGATCAAGACTCGATTAACTCCATCAGTAGTACGGCCTTTCATAATCAGGAGGTCTCTCTTGTTGAGGCTGCAATGTTGGGGCGTCTGCCCGACATGCACTACTTCATGTGCCTACCAGACCGAGTCATGAAAGGCCGCATTCCTTTTATTGAAAATACAGACAATGGAGACAATTAAATGAGCATTAATCCTGCCAAACTTTACCTTGAAAAAAGAAGCCCTCTCATTGCTCGTAAATCAGCCATTGTCCACTTAAATCATGTGGCTAGAGGCTTAGGCTTTACAGGATGGGAAACATGCGATTGGTTGCGTTTAAAACGTGAGCATCTCACCAGTCTTTTTAGTGAATGGGAAAAACTTGGTGCTCCTTCCAAGGTCATCAATCAAGCGCTATTGAGCACTAAGGGGGTTCTTCATCTGGCCTTTGACAATAATCTCATCACTCGAGAACACTTTGCTGAAATTAAAAATATTATGCCGGTGCCCTTTGAAGCTGAAACCGATGAACAGGTACATATCTCAGTCATCAATGAGTGTCTGCGTGATGGAACTGTATTGAGTTTACGAGATGCTGCTCTTATTGCTTTAGCAATCGAACACAACCTCCTTCCAATTCAAATCAAAGGCATTAAGGTATTGGATGTCAGTGTTGTAAATATGACTATCCATATTCGCACTCTTATGAATGAGAAGCTGCAATGCTCACCCTCAACTTGGAATCACGTCGAACGTTGGTTAGCACATCGAGCCAGTGCTTCTCTTAAAGGTTCTTTGTTTTGTCATCTTAACAATGATGATCGTCCTATACCCTACAAGGAGCTATCTGCTGACGAAATATCTCAAACTATCCGTAATCGCTACGAAACGGCTGGTTTTGTGAGAAGATTTAGAGGTTCCCTTTCTTATTACTGAAGCCATACATAACTCAATTTGTTGGCTTTAAGGGGGCGCTGCCCCCTATCACCCCCGCCACAAGGTAAACAGCCCTAGCATTTGAAATACTAGGGCTGTTTCTGCTTAAGAAGGCTGTTGTACAACGCTATTTTGAAGTCTTTGCTACTTTCTCAGCTTCTTTAGCCTTCTTCTTTTCCTCCTTGAGACGGGCTTTACCTTGGATAATTAAGTCATCTGGCGAAATTAGCCCCTCAAGACACTGTTTGCGAAGTTCTTGCATCCAGTCGGGTACTGTCTCAGCTTTCTTACCAATGGCTTTTTTAACAGCTATGTCTATAGCCTCTTCCTTCTCGACCATAGACATTTTCGCTGCATATAGCGTCATGAGATGAGAAACAATCTCTCCCTCAGATGAAGAAACCTTCAAGTTATACGCCTGTAAAACAGCTTTATCGTTTGCCTCATGAGCCTTACGTAAATCATCAGGCATTAACAATACATCGTACAGATCTGCAAGAGTTTGATTGGAATGCTTTGACCTTGCATCCAAAATGGCTTGTGCTGTTTTGGTTAGTTTTTTCTTCTGTTCTTCATCTAGCTTAGGACAAATAAAGCTGTTATACACAATATCCTTAGAGTACCGATAACGCATTTCCAAACGACCTGCTACAGCTCGCATCCATGCCATGTGGACAGATGATGTCAACAATGCGAACTGGTACAGCTGGACATCTGGAATAACAAATAACAGATTACTGGCGATCACTTCTGGGGAGACAAAACCACAAGGGACATAGTTTCTTCTCTCCGATGAGACTTGAGGAACAGCTATGTAAGTAGACTCTGGCTGTGCATCAACAGCAAACAGAGTGGGAGTCTTCGCGGTTCGCCGTGTCGTTTCTGCTGGACTATTCAATCGATCATTCCGTATTTGTTCAATCCTCTCCATCACCTTGTGACATTTTTTGAGCTCACTAGGAAGTGCATTCTTCATCCACAAGCAATATCTTTCACCACCGTTCAAAAACTCATCAGAGCCAATGTATTCCTTAATCCACTTTTCGCACAATGGATTATCTTTGATGAAAGCTTCCCTATCCTCTTTTGTCAAAGTGAAACCTGAAGATCGAGGAAGACTCCCCGTTTTCATCTCAGGCAATCCTGACAATTGTTTTTTAACTCGTTCAACACAAACATTTGGCGCATCCATCAAATACCCATTGATATTTGAACAATCAACACTAGTTCCACTTGAATCAAACAACACTGGGGATGCCCCTCCCTCATAGGAAAAAGAGACGATAACTACATGCACATGAGCCTTATCCTTGGCTTCACTATCCCATAAAAATGTTCTCCATGCGTAATCAATCCGCATACCTAACTCAAATAACAACCTCCAAATCACACCAACTGATGTACCTTGGCAGATTGAATTTGTTGCCACAAAAGAAACTTTTGTCGTTCGCTTCTGAGCGTACTTAGCAGCCTTATAAAACCACGCAATTACATAATCGCTTTTATCTACAGAGATGGCTCCAAAAACAGTTTGGAGATCATACTTTTGCGCTTCACTGCGTACATTGTGACCTACAAATGGTGGATTCCCAATAATGTACTTAATAGACACTTCCTTAAACTCAGATTCCCAATCCAAGCGCAAAGCATTACCTTCAACAATGTTTGTCAACGTCTTCAGTGGGAAGAACGGAAGATTACGCCCAAGGATGTCTTCGGTTTCATTCAACATCTGACTTTCTGCAATCCACAGCGCAGTCTTCGCTACAGCACAAGCAAAATCATTGATTTCAATTCCATAGAACTGAGAGAGAGAAATCTTTGTTGGCGATAACCCTTCAACATTGAAAAACGCTTGCCCCTTTGACTGAATACGAATGACCTCATTTTCAAGACGACGAAGACTTAGATAGGCTTCCGTCAAAAAGTTCCCAGATCCACAAGCCGGATCAAGAAATGTTAGAGAAGCCAATTTATCGTGGAATGCCTGCAGTTTTTGATTCTTGATAGTCAAAGTCTTGATAGCACGAATCTGAGTCAATTCATCCTTGAGTTCATTTAAGAACAAGGGATCAATGACCTTATGAATATTTTCAATAGATGTGTAGTGCATCCCACCTTTGCGACGTGTCTCAGGGTTCAATGTAGATTCAAACACTGCACCAAAAATAGTTGGACTAATCTTGCTCCAGTCGAAGCCTTCACTGGCTTCATTGAGAAGCAATGAGACAATCTCTGGCGTGAAGTTGGGAATTTCAAGTGCACGAGCATTGGCGAACAAGCTACCGTTCACATACGGGAATGCGGCTAACTCTTCATCAAGGTAGGGATCACGTTCATCAATCGGTGTATCAAAGACTTCAAACAAATCTAGTACAGCTCGGCGAACGTCTCGTGGACGATCACGATAGGGGGCAAGATAATCGTGGAACATCCGTCGACGACCAAAAATACCTGCATCCTCAGCATACAGACAGAACACTAATCGCACACAGAGCACATTCAAACTATGTTGCGATTCTTTTGAAGAGGGATCTTTGTAGCCCTTCAATAATTCGTCATAAAGCTGTCCAACGATGTTACCAGCAGCAACTGATAGCTCTTTTTCCTTTGCAATGACTTCTTTTTGGTCATGAATCAAGAACTTCAAACGATGAAATTCATCTGCCAAGTGTTCTAATAAAATGACTTCAGGCGGTGCATCTGGGCGTTCCATATCATGAATATGAAACTCAGAAAAATTACAGACTATGATCCAACGCGGATATGTACTGAAGGACAATCCTGAAATGTAACGTCGAGCCTGTTGAAAAGGCGTAAGCATGCTTCCATCAGACTGTTTGATCTTTTGAGTCAGATCTATATGACTGCCTTTCTGCTCAATAAGAACACGAGTTGAGGGAATAAAAGCATCAATGAAGTTAGTGTTTTTGAGAACAACTTGATCTTCAAATGAAATAACCTTTTCTGGCTCTTTCACTTCAAACACTTCTCGTAACAGCGAGAGCCAAAAAGCCTGAGTCTGTCCTTTCTCATAGCCCTTTCCCTGCCAAAACTCAATGAACTTTTGTGCTGCTCGTTTCTGTTCTTTATCACCCATTTTGCTCTCCTAGCATTTTCAAATACTTGTACGCCGTTGCACGGCTAATACCAACCTTTCTGACCGCAACGGAAAGCGGCACTCCTTGGGCTATCTGTGCTCTTACCATTTCAATCTGTTCATCAGTCACTGATCTCTGCCTGCCTCGATAAACACCGCGTTCTTTCGCTAAGGCTATACCTTCCGATTGACGACGACGAATCATTGAGCGTTCAAATTCAGCAAATGCTCCAATCATTGAGAGCATCAACTTCGAGGTTGGAGAGGCATCCTTTCCTGCATCAAAATCAAGTTTCTCTCCAATGAAATGCACACTAACACCTCGCCCTGTCAGATCCTGAACAAGGTTTAAAAGATCAGCTAAGTTCCTAGCCAATCGATCAAGGCTATGAACATAAAGCGAGTCACCCTCACGCACAAAAGCTAGCATCTTTTGAAGCTCTGGACGATCAACGTTCTTTCCGGACACTTGATCAATAAAAAGCTTTTCAATGCCGCGTGACTTCAAATCTTCAATTTGTCGATCGGGGTTCTGATCTAGAGAACTAACCCGTATGTATCCAACTTGCATTTGTCTTTTTTAGGTATTTATAAAACAGATTTGTTTATTATGAACAAAATAACTTAAAAAGAACAGGTTTTTAGAAAGATAAAATTGTCTGATCAAGGTGTACCTAAAAAAAACAACAAAAAGGCCTGTATTACATGTAATACAAAAATATCTGTTTCTTTCACTAAACAAGAATAGAGGTCACACAGTGGTGACCTCTATAGATTAAAAGAAAGTTATTAACTAGAAGGAGTAGCGCATACCTAAGTTAACACGGTAGTCCGTATCCACTTCACCACCGTTGGCCGCTTCAACATCAGCATATATGTGAAGTTGCTTCGTAGCATTGAAGTTGGCACCAATACCGTATTCGTACCACGTACCACCCAAGGATTCGCTAATAGCACGACTATTAACACCGTCCTTACTGAACTTGAAGTTGGCATCGCCTTCCCAATCATGCAACACAGATGCACGGACATAAGCATTGCCACGATCTGCTGGGCACTTCAAGCCCATGACGAAACCAGCACGTCCAATCAACGTTTCAGCAGAGTCTTGGTTAACCTTCACGCCAGTAGATGTCGTGTAGTCAACGGATTCCACGCGACCATACATCATTTCAACTTGTGGTTCAACGAAGAAACCGTTATTCAACGGATACACGCGCCAACCTGCTTCAGCAGACACTGACACGGCATTAGCATCATAATCAGCATTTGAACGACCATTGGCCAAGCTGATATCAAATTCATTCTTGATACGACCGAATTTACCCGTCACATCCACGAACATACCATTGTCCCAAAGTTTGGAACCGTAAGCCGTCAATGCCATCAGGGAATTGTCGCCGCCACCAACAGCAAAGTCGCTATCGCCATCCGTCCAAGACAAGGCACCACCTAACCAGAGGCCATCGGCCACTTGACGATCGTAACCAAATTGGAAAGCCGTGTACTTATTGGTGATCTTTTGATTGCCAAACTTAGCCTTACCGTTATAAACGCGAGCCCAAACACCATTAGCATCATCGCTACTATCTCGAAGTTCGCCAAGGCGCTTATTCATATCGTTGATTTCGTTGCGCCAAATATGAAGGCCTACAGCAGTCATTTCAGCGATACCATTGATATTACTATTAGCTGTAACTTTCACTTGGGACAAACCGCCATTTGCTGTCGTTATTGCTGAACCACCGTCATAAATATCGGTTGCTTGTTGAATAACTTCAACCCCAGCGACACCCTTACCATCTTTATGAACGACTTGAGCCAAAGTCGCTAAGTCAGCCTTTACGTCACCCGTAGCACCCGAGTCAAGACCTGTCACTGAAATCGCTTCCCCTTTGAGCGTAGTGTTTCCGCCTAGAGATACTTTTCCGGGGTTGCTTGCCTTCGTAGTAACTGTTAACTCTGTCTTCTCAATGGTTGTGGCATTAAAATCTAAAGCTGAGTTTTCAGCCAGTGATACGAAAATCTCATTATCAATGCCGGCAACAGACCCCGCAAGTTGAGGATTTACTAAGCTCTCACTGTTTGAATGAATCTTCAGGGTCTTACCTGCATCGACATTCAATGCCCCCAATGTCAACGTCCCATTATCAACTGTGATAGAGGCATCACCGTTTGCATCGACACTTTCAAAAAGTGTCTTACCAATGGCAAGTCCACCTATACCGCTCGATCCATAGGCATAACCACTAATCACTTGCGCCTTATCTTTTAGAATCAAATGAGAAACAGTAACGGTGGATGCACTTGCAAAATCATCAGATCCTTTTGCACTAAAAGTGACTGCAGCGTTTTCTTCAACAATCACTTCGGATAGCTTAAAAGAATTTGCCTTGGCTACTGGTCCCTTATGATTTTGTGGATAGGCTTGGATGTTAACCGCATTTTTAATGGGATCATATTCATCAAGCGTATGCCCTTCTTCTGTCTCGTTGGTAATAATGATCTTCTTGAAATTCACTGTCTTATCTGTCACGTTACCTGAGAGCTGTAACGCCGTATTGAGACCCAACCTTAATTCATTAATCGTCAAATAGGTTCTGTTGGGATCCAATGGTTTGTAGTAGTAGTCCTCCTTGTTAGACCCATCAATCACAGCAAAAAACTTATGAGCCCAAGTGGAAGGGGCATTCGTGAATGAAACCTTATCTAAGGTATACGAAAAGTCATCAGCAAAATCACTTAACATCCACCGCGTTGATGTCGATTTAAAAACTGCGCTTTGGTTATTTTTAAGCGCGGTTGTTTCCGGGAAGAATACAGCATCTAATTTAGGTTCGTTCCAGATGTGGGTTTGAGTCTTCTCATCAAAGCTATGAGATGCATTAGCCGACGAACAAATAATCGCAGATGCCACGGCAAGAGTAATGGTAGACAGTCCAAACTTAGTCATTCTTTTTAACCTCTTAAAAGTTGCTCTAATACAAAGAATAGATCCACTCAATATACCCCCCCCTAAAAATTAATTCTAGTTATCCCCAATAAAACTATCATTTTGTTGCTCAGATGCAACAATTCGTTATTTACTTATTTTTTGAGCAAAATAATATGTGAATAGCCATTCACAACTATATTTTTTACTTTGTAATGCATATTAAAAAAGGCTTTTGCAAATTTATGAACACTGATTTCACAGTACGCCGCCTAGCCTACAACCTCTATCTTGAAGGTTATGGATACAAAGCAGCCGCAAAGCAACTAGGATTACACGAAAGCACCGTGAGAGACTGGTTTCGCCGGTTCAAAGCTAACGCCTACGATTCGCTCCTGAGTCAGAAACTAACGACAAAACGATATCCGTTAGAACTAAAAGAAAAAGTGATTCAATTAAGAAACGATGGATTTTCTTGGACTCAGATCCTTCAGGAAACCCGAGTTCCTATTGGCACTGCAAAAAACTGGGTTAGACGCTCAACTTCTAGGTCAAATACTGGTCCCCTAAAGTAGGTCACCCAACTTTCAGTTATGATTCCTTGAAAGTTAACGAAAGTTAAACGCAGCAGAAAGATCCCTCAAAAAATAATGTAACTCATTGATTTTTATAACATCAACACTTCTAACAACTTTAAATAAATGGCCCAGATGCAAATTAGCGAAAGTTAACGAAAGTTAAATCTAAGTAGCCACATTACTTTCCACCCAACCCCACTACGACAAACAAAATCAAATTCTTCTAGATTTTGTCTAAACTTCGTCTAAAAACAAGCAAAAACTTTCCAAGCAAAAATTCACTTTAAAAGCCCTTGAATCTCCCATCAAAAGCTTGGAAGTGAAAGTTAGCGAAAGTTAAACATTACTGAGTTTGCAATTATTAAAAAATATAACCTATTGATTTTTATGGAAATAATATTTTAAGGCCTCATAAAGAGGCCTTAAAATGCAAGTTAGTGAAAGTTAGCGAAAGTTAAATCTAGCTGTTCTGATTACTTAATTCCTTCACCACTACGCCCAAAACGGCAAATACTGCATATGACGGGGCGCAGTCGTTGGATCAACCGGTTTGATTAATTTTTCTTCCAGAGTGCCCTTGATAATACGAGAAATCTTACTCATAGCTGTACTTGGCAGATCAAATCGTTCTCGCAATGACTTATTCGTCATTGTTTTATTTTTCATATGCTGCAAACTAGCGTGCAAATAGCAATTCCATTGCTTTGTCTCATTCGTCATTTGATCGAATGGAACATACCGGTAAACACAAACTTTTGTAGCCTCTTCATAGATAGTGATTGTTGGTGCCGGCACCTGGTTTTCTTCACAGTCTCCTACCGATCGATCCCATCCAGACCCAAGCTCTTCACAAAATCTCATATGACGCATTAAATCACCCAAAATTTGATTACGAGCTTTGGGAGGATTGTCGAGAATGCGAATAATCTCAACCATCGGCTTCCCTGGGTTTGTAATTTCAATACGATCCGCAAAGATTTCAACGAGCACGCTTGAGCCTTGTGCTGTCAAGTCTTGATGAATAAGAGCATTAGCTAATAGTTCACGAATTGCCAAAGCAGGAAAAGCCCTCTTTGTAATACGAGATCCTGTTGGCTCAATAACTTCTTCCGATGGTGTTAATGCTTCGATGTATTCCAGCATGGAGGTAAATGCAGAGGCGTATCCATACTCGTAACTTTTGTCATGAAGAAGCGTTCCTCTGAAATCACCCTTATATTGAACGATCCGAACTTTCTTTCGAGCAACTGTCGGGAAATCTGAAAGCTTCAAAGCAAAAAGTAATGCTCCAACATTCGTAATACTGTATCGACCGTCATCCTGTTTTAAAACAATGTTTGCTTCACTTAAATAGTGCAAAACATCTTCTTGCTCAGAGGGCACTGGTCGTCCAGTTAATATGAAGTAAGGTTGATAGTTCAGTAAATTAATAATATCTTTTGCCAATAAATTTTCTTTTGCAGGCATTAATTCGAAATTTGTGAAACGTATCCGCATCCAAAGTTTGGACTGTAAATCTGGATAGTCCACTAAACGCTTCGTATAGCTACCAACTCGAATGTAGGCTTCTTTCTTGAAAAGAACTGGATATTGTATGGCAGCTTGGATAGCCAAAATGACAACGCGCTTTCCATCATAGTCATACTCTAAGAATTCAAACTCTGCATTTTGACTCAAAAGATTGCGCAACCAAGATTCAATTTCTTGCTGCCCTACCATCTTGGCGTAACGATCAAAAGCTGTCCCGACTATGTTGTGAGATTCATCGTCTACACCCCAAACCACATAAGCTGTCAAACGTCCTTCAGCACAAGCACTATTGGCCAGTGCACTGATATTTTTTCCAATCATCTCTGGGTTTGCATTTGCTGTCTTAAACTCCACCCAATACGTCTCATTTTTCAATCTACACAACTCATCAATTAAGTGTCTTAAGTTTTTCATGATCAGCCCTAATAGAAAAACAGCAAACATAACCAACAGATGATCAAGTATGCCTTGTGAAGAGAAAAATAACCAATTAGACTTCTAAAAAAAACTTGGTTAATTTCTCTTCTTCACTTTGGCTATTGACCTCCCTTAAAAACCTTTCGTTCATGCTCAAAAGCTTCAAAACGCCGTAGTTCTCTCTCCATCAGAGTGAGCGACTTCCACTGTTTTCTCAACAAGCTGTATTGCTCCTCTATGCTTTCAATAAGAGTACGCGCCCACTCGGGCTCTCGTCTGAAAAGAGTATGCGAATAACGCCCCCCTTTCCCTAAACGAAGATACGTAGAAAAAACTTTTTTCTTTCCATAAGGATTGTCCTTAGAACTAACAAAATTTTTCCTAAACCACTCGCACGTGAGACTCCCACCGACAACTCTCACTCTTGTCCCAATCAACGTCTGCTGACCGTAAAGCTTGCTTGCAACCACAGCTTTGGAAGCCTCGGAAAAAATCGTCGAAAGTTCCTGAGCTTCCTGAAGCAGTCTCACCTTGTGAGAGGCAATTTCCTCATACATATTCATATTTGAGTTCCACTATTGCATCTTTGGAATTTTTTGTATTTTTTCCACTAAGACTACTTCGATTTTTTCAAGCGATAATCGCACCAACCAAACTCAAAGAAAACACTACTTTCATAAAGTCGGCTATAGATACTCTTATCCGTCTTTTGAAGCTCTGTTGGCGTCAAGTTCGTAACTAAAACTGTTGGAATCCTCATTTGGTACCTGTAGTCCAGCACTGTGAATATTTCTTTTAGTTCACTATCCCAGCGCGGTTTATAAAACTCATCCATTACCAACAATGGATTTCTCGTGAGAATGCGTCGCAAGGCATCACGATCGACAGTCGAACTCCTTAGCAAGTCCAACAGTGCAGGCATAGTCACGTATGCACCAATTACGTCAGGATACAGAGCCTGCAAAATCGCTAACGACAAATGCGTCTTACCAGTACCATTTTTTCCAAAAAACGAAAGCCCCTTCCCTCGTTTTCTAAACTCTTCAAAATGCTCTACAAAAAATCGGCATCCTTCGACAGCATTTTTCTGACCTTGATTGTCAGTCTGATACTCGTCAAAACCACGCCCCTTAAAGCGAAGAGGGATCGCAGAAGAACGATCTAAAACAGCAGAAATAAGATCTAAGCGGCGATTAGCCTCACGATCCTTCCAATACTGTTCATCCCTCTCCCGAGCCTCTTTGTCACACAAAGGGCAGCCGAACCACAGTGGCCCTTGGTCTTTTGACATGTAGACACCGCGTTCTAAGTAAGGCCCATGTTGAGAACAAAAGCTTTTCCGTTCAAAAAACTTGGGGCTCATCACTTCACTCGTCATCTCTGAGCTCCATTCGAAGCGCAGAGACTAAATTCTTTTGTCGTGATTGAGAGAAAGCCTCCGTTTCACGAACCTCTCGAACGCCTTGTTGTGAAGAGTGAGGCAATTCATTTTTTAGTGTCGTCAAAAGATATTTGGGAAGCCCTCTCGGATCAAGATTTCGACTGGCTAGGCGCGTCAACACCCGATTGGTTGCAGTGACGTCTAAACCAAGTTGAATTACCTTGTCATAGTCTTCTCGAAGCTTGGGGGTTAAATCGATTTTTAATCCCCTTTCATCACAAGCAGCAAGTAGGTCGTCAACACTCGTATATATATTATTAATATCTTTATATTTAATATTATTTATATATATATCCTTAGTTTCGCCCGTGCCCTCTATCGCAGGCCGATCAAGCCAAGCATTCAATTCATCAATTGAATACAAAATTGTTCGCTTTGAAAACATTCGTTTCCTGGGGAAATTCGGGTAAATCTTGCGCCAACGATTAAAAGTCGCGATCGAAATCCCTAAGATTTGAGCAGCTTCGCGAACGTTGCAGAAACCATCACTACGCTTAAGTATGACCCCTTCGTAGCACCATTTATTCGAACTAGTTTTTGTCACGTTATCTCCTTTCGGTTTCGTTGAAATCAAAACGAATTAGAAACGCTTACTTCGACTTATGCTACCCACCCTAGCCCAACTGAAGGCTAGAAAAATTATCTATTAATATTCAACTAGTTAAAGAAACTAAAAGAGTGGTTAATGTGCTAGCTCTATCAATTTTTATGACAAAAACATGTGCTAAAAACGACCTACTACTGCTAGCCCAAAAGCCGTTTTTATTGATATAAATCAACTTCCAGAAAATTGCCTTTTAAAAGACAATTTTGAACTGATTCGAACTGCTATCAACTGAGCAATTCTTACTGAGCAGATCTTAAATAAAGTGATCAGAAGGGAGCCTAACTGATCGCTCCCAACTGATTTGTAGTGATAGAAAGTAAAATGAACTGAGCAAATAAAGATCAAAAAAAATGAGCTATTTGTTCGGCTTGAAATACCGCTCTCTAAAATAATCCATAGAGCCATGTATTTGCGAATCGCGTTTCGGATCCCAACGTACCAGTCCTGTGATCACATCCCAAACATATTTGAAATTAGCAGTCGTCATCTCAACGTTAATTTGATCCATCCATGTTCTCGTTGTTTGGCAGATCGGATGTATTAAGCCTTGCTGATTTATTGGGCGAATTAACGTATTTAGACTTTTATGGCAATGAGTAATAAATTCAACCCGTTGAGTCCAGTCGTACAAAATCTCTTTTTTAGTTTCTAGGTCAGAAGTCGAATTAGAAACTTCATCACACTTTACAGTTTCCTGCATTACTACATTTTCCGTAAATTGATCTGAAGATGGCAACTTCAGAGATGACCTATTGATTCCAATCTTCCCCAAATACCAACTCCAAATTTTCTCCTCATCCTCTGTTGTTGATGGCCACAAGAACTTCAAACAACCCCACATCATAACTGCGAACAATTCTTTAAAGCACATCTTGTTCATCAGTTGTACATCTTTAACTAAGTCCCTTGTTGTAACATCCTTGGGAGCACAAATATCTTGATCATTTAAATTCCAATATAAGTCTCCTGGACTAACATTTTCTCCAAAATCAAAATGCATTTCGAAAAAAGCAGATGCGCCATATTTGTGGTTTTCTGGTTGATGTTTATTTTTAAAGTCATTCGGATTAGCCCAATCAGAAGGCAACTCTTTTAACTTAATGTATTGAGACATTTGTTCCAATCTTTTTTGAACTTCAAATGGCAAAAAGCAAAAAGGAATATCAGCTTCTTTGCCATACTGTGCTAGCTTTTCATGAATAGGCTCGTACCCACAGGCCAACAACGCGGTATCAAGAAATGAAATTCGGTCGATCCCTCCAATCAAGTGATAGTACTTCGGATCAAACTTCTTAAAAAGCTCCGCAACATTATTCATTCTTCCTCCAAGCAAAACTGTGACCATTGATTCAAAATATCTCTTCGCTCTTCAAAATAGTCATAACGATCATATGCTGATTCTACTTTATCTCCTGTCTTATGGTGAAGGCACAACTTTATTGCTTTAGGGTGAAATTGTATAAATTTTGAAGCCCAAGTTCTAAATGTTGAACGGGCTGTGCCATGTGCCGTAATTTTGACAGGCTCCACATTATCAACGCCCCTTGCGATTAACAGTTCGGTCGCGACCGGATCAATCCAGCCAATACCATCTTCGGCCTTCTTTTCTTCATGGAGATACTTGATAACCAAGCCCGGTGTTGCATCACTAAACGGCTTATGAGGCTGACGTATCGACGGAAAAACAAATTGTTGAGCTTTAGGTAAGGCAGTATTACGAAATGATTTCATCTCTATCAAAATCTCAACCGCTCGTTTGGACAATGGAATTTTGAGATTACCGTTTTTAGAGATCTTTAATACTTCATTGGATAATAGTAGGTATGAAGTTTCTCCTTCAGGCTTCAAAAAAACCTGATGCCAAAGAAGATTTCTAGCATTATTTGCTCTTAATGCACACAAAATCTGTAACTCAACCATCCGAAACATAGGACCTTCACGTAACCGCAAGGCTTTCATAAAGGCAGGAACTTCGTCTGCACTCAAAGCTGGGTACGGTTCACTACTGCAGCCCTTTTTGCCTAATTCGAACTCCAGCATTGTGAAGTTCACACAGGATAATTTGTCCATTCCGCAATACCCACGACTGGCCGCGAACATCAAAATTTTGCGTAAAAAGGCTAATGCACGATCACAGGTTGCTTCACGATCCCAACAAAATTTCAAAGCAAATGCAATATCTTTAGCTGATAGCGTTTTTAAAGAACGATTGCCAATGTAATCCAACACATTTTTTTGAAAGCGCTGCTGTTCTTTACGAATATATTCAACCTTCTTTAATAGTTTCATCTTCTGAGCATGTTTAAACCATTCAGCTGCGACTTGATTCAAGGTCCGGGAGGGGATCTCTTTCACTTCAATACCTAGCGCATTGATGGCTGGCGGTTCTTCTAATTGAGTTTTCAAAAGACTTGCTTGAATACGAGCAGCAGAAAGTGACATTTCAGGATATTGGCCCAATGTTTTTTCAAATCCCGGGCCACTGCTTGTTTTCTGTTTTCTAAAAAGCCATGTTGCTCGAATCCTTCCTTCTTTAGATCCAAATACACTAAGAACCAAACCTTCAACGCCGCCATCAGAATATCGTTGACGACGAACTCGGCCACCATTTTTGTCAACAGGAAGGGTTTTTGAGTAAGTTCTAACGAGTTGCTCAGTTAGTATCATTGCCTGACGAGACATATACAATCCTTTTAAAGAGGGCGTGCCCACTAATTTTCAAAGTTCCAATAGATGTCCACTATAAAGCCCACTAATAGGCACTTTATGAAACAAAAGGAATTGATGCAAACTGAGTTCAACTTATTTAAAATGAATCTATCCGAGCAGGCTAATACTATGAGTTTTAAAGACTTTTTTGAGAAGATAAGAAAAAACCCACCTGAAGTCGCATCAAGTGGGTTTAAAATTTGGTGCCCAAGACTGACTAAAAGATGTCCTATTTTCAGTGCTCAGAAAGTCGTTGATTTACGAGGGTACGTAACAGGGTACGTAAAAACTTTTTTGTGACTTACTTACAAGGTATTCAGCCAAAAATATTAGGTAACCAATGAACTGAGAGCAAGTTAGAGAGTCGTAATAGAATTAATACAAGGGGGGCGTTATATGAATAGGCTCTTTACTTTGATTATATTGCTGGTATCTTCTGTGGGATTGACTTACCCAGTTGTGGCTTCTGCCGATGGTCGAGCTTGTGAGGTTATGATTATTAAAGAGGTTGTGGAGCCAGACGGTTTTGTGAGAAGATCGGTTTCTTACGATGAAGAATGTAGGGCCAGTAGAACGTACGACCCAGAGGTTGATGTGGAAGAAAAGCCTGAAATATTGCCGGCACTACCTTCTGACCCAAGTGGATCGTTCCGAGTCTATGATCCAAGAACCTTAACAACAGAAAGTTACATACCACAACCAGACGGCACACTAAAGGTTAGGCCTTGGTAGATAAAAAAGGGCACTCAACCAGAGTGCCTTTATTTTCATTGTTGGTTTTTACCTTTTCCGTAAACCATCAACCACGCTCGCCGATCCGCTTCACTTCGACTATAGCCGGCCTCATATTCAAGAATCGCCCTTCTTTCCTCATACGCCTCTTTTAGTGCTTCTTTTTGCTCTTGAGTAAGAACAGGATGTTGTTTTTGGCTCGCTTCATTTTTCTTTTTTGCATCGCAATCTTTCATTTTTGAAAAACACCGCTTAATTTATTGTGTGTTTTCCTATACCCCTAAAAATGCCGTTCTATCCGTTCGGTCGCTTCAATCGCCCGAATACCAAGACAAGACGGGGGACGCTATAAAAAACGCTTTCTGTCCCTATCCGTCCTATCCGTCCCCCTTGAATGCTTGATGCAAGTCAACATAAAACCTTCAAAACATCAAAAACCGAACGGATAGGACACATAAGGACGGATGGGCATTTTTAACCCGTCCCTTCTTAACCCCTGTATTTATAGGCTTTGAGCACCACCGAACGCTTAAGACGCATTTTTTCAGGGTGTACAGGAAACACTATATTTCCACCTCGTTTAAGTAACGTGTAAATGCGTCTTTAAAATCCGCCACTATGTACCCTCGACAATCCACGCCATGAGTAGATATTTTCTTAGGGCTTATATCAAACTCTTTTAACCGCTTTCCTAATTGTCGTGGTGTCATGGGTGAACCCCGATTCCATGTACCCCAAGCCATATCATCATCTAAGTTAAGAGCTAACAATAAATCCTTCGTTGGGATTCTTTCTAGCCCTTCAAACTTATCACGTCCTAAAATGTCCCTAATGTCGTTTAGCAACTCATAAGACGCAGATACCAAAGCATCGTCCTTAAACTTGAGTTCTTTAGCAACGCCTCGGAAATAATCACCAACCTTCTTATCTTCTGCACAGTCAGCAATAGCAAACAAAGAACTCCACTTATCCCCGTCACGATCTGACAAAAATTCTGGGATTACTGGAGATGATTGTTTAACCTTATCTCCATACTGGAGACTCGCCTTTAAAAGCCTGCGTTTAATATCCATCCAAAAATCCGCAGGTACTTCACGAAGTTTTAACTTAACATCGCTTACTTTCTTGCGTTGTAACTCAATAACAATTGATCTATCTGTGATGGTTTCACTGATGTTCTTAGCACTGATACCCGACAAGGCTTTCATAGCAAAACAATCAAAAGGCATTGGTATGAACGTCCCGTCCGCTTGCTTTTCGTTTCGGTAGGCTTTTGCACCGTTGCGCTCAATTCCTGCATTAATAACGCCAATTAATTCGGGGTTGTCCTTTAAGAATGTATCCACCTCATCAATAAACAATGTTGGTTGCCCTAACTCAATCAATCGAAAAAGAACCGATGTTGAGATATTGGAGGCCATCAAAGAACGTCTAGAAAGACGACATAAAGCCGTTAATAACTGACTTTTCCCACATTGCTTCATAGGAGCAGAAATAAGCATATAAGGGGCGAATGGAATGTAATCAATAAACCACGATCCAACAACCCAAATAGAACACGCATAGGCTTGAGATTCGCTCTTAAATACGATGAACTTTTGTAAGGTTTGTGCCACCTCTTTAATCAATGCCCCAATCTCAACATCATCGGGCCAAGGCTCTTTTGGATCATCAGAGGATAGGCTTTCTAAAACACGCTCCGCCGGCGTTTGTTTAGGAGCACTATCAGAACCTTCTTTTTGCAACTCTTTCCAACATTCTTCAATGTCTTTCGCTGTCAATTCGTACTTTTTGGCTAATTCCTTCTTTTTAATCGTCATAGCAATACGATCAAGACCGGCCAATTCGTCACGGAGCTTAAATTCATCTAATGCCTCATCAATTGGATCATGTACAATTGACTTTGAACATTTACTTGTTCGTTCATTCTTGGCCATGCTTTCAAGCGTGGCCTTTTTCTTACTCTCTACACACATCATCAAATCTCTCCAGTAGCAATATAAAAATCGTTAAAGTCCGTAGGTTTTTCCTTACCTGTAATAGCCTTAAATCGGGCCGTTAGTGCATCCGTAAACTTCGGAACAGCCAACCGCCCTTTAACGGCCTGAGACGCCTTAAACGCATCATTTTCACCATTGCCAACATCACCCAAAATAAGGATGTCAGCACTGGGAAAACGCGCTCGAATCTCTAAAGCTACCGCCTTTAGGTTTCCACAATTCATAGCCGATACAACAGGGAATCCCTTCACCTGTGCCACACTTAAAACCGTAGCAACACCTTCACCGATCCCGATTACTCCACGGTAGGAACTATCGAACTCAGGGAGCTTTTCAGACTGCCAATATGCGCCCTTCATCTTTCCGCCTTTAAGGAAAGCCTTATGGCCCCGATCATCTATGAGTTGAATAGTTTGGACGTGAGATACATCGCCACGCATAGGAACAAGCAACAAAGAGCCTTCGTTTAATGGCAGGCCTCCCGATCCGTAAATGCCTTTTGGAGTTTGGTTAAAGGATTGCCGATAGTAAGACGTCCAAATCTCAAAAGCCTTCGCATATGAAATGGTTCGCAACGTCTCAACTGGGGCAATATGCTTGGTTAATAAGTACGGATGTTTAGAATCACAAGGATTAGAGCAACGGAAAAGCGTTAAAGCACAATGGCCGGCCCTTTCATGCTTAGCTCTTTCCTCTGCTTCAAAGCGTGCTACAGCCCGTTTTCTCTCTGCTTCAATGGCTCGCCTTTGTTCGTTAGTTAAAGGCTTCCCATCTTTGTAATCATCGAACCAGATAGCGTGCGTTGAGTCTTTCCAATTCCACACACAACCGCCTTTACCATCACTAAACATCACCGCCCGCGCGTCACCTTTGCCGTTGCTATCGTTTTTGATGTTTAAGAGAGTCCAGTAACTGCCCTTTAGCTTTTGCTCTTCATATTGGACGTTAACAGCGTCACAGGCTTCTAACGGAGTTGCAAAAATACCAACACGTAAGGATTCACTCATAAAGCCTCCCCACGCATGACACGATTTAATTTTTCCTGAGCATCGTTAGTGATAGATAACACTTGACCGACAAAATCCAACGCTTGCGCGATATCCTTTCCATCGCAGTAAAGGTTTTGCTCTGGTGAATAGTCAGCATCACGACAAGCACATTGAGCGATTACTTTTAATAGCTTTAATGCTTGATCATTTGCGATCAGTAGGGATTCCGAGGCATCCAACGGATCAGCTACATCATTCGTAGCCAATTGATGAATGACAGAGGCTAAGGACGAATTTTCAGCAGAAAAATTAGAGATAAAATCAGATGTTTGTGGATTTGTACATTTGTTGAGTTGTGCAGAAACTGCACCATTGAGATTTTTACTCATGGCTAGACCCCTGTTAAGCGAGTTGTGTTAGTTGCGCACCACTCCGCCAAGAGGGTGAGCAACGCCGATCAGGTTGGCGGACTGCTAACAGGAAACAGCAAACCCGTAAGGGTTTCCCAATCGGCGTGCCCGTCAAAGTGAATAGACGCACTAACGCCATGAGCACGGCCAAACGCACAAAAAGAAAAAGCCACGAAGGGCGTGGCGATTGACCGCCTGTTAGTAACAACAATCCGCCAAGATTGTTACCAGCTTGTGAACTGGTAACAGCCATTCTAATAGCCGTGAGCATACTATGCAAGCCCTTGAGATTTGCATTATGCTTTTTATCAGCACCTCGACCACTAAAGACAATACCCTGACACTTTCCACGGCTTAGAGTGTTGGCTTTGTTCGGGGTGCTTTCTTTTGCCTTAAACATGAGCGCCCCCTTTGAATTGCACGCGCTCTCGGCTTTCAATCCACGCATCCAATTCATCAGCACGCCAAGCGGTGCATTGACTGGTTAGCTTTACAGGCTTCGGAAATTCAGGGTCACGTTTAGACAACTCCCATACGGTTGTTTTACTCAATCCAATTAATTGGCATACGTCTTTAAGACGCAAAAAGCCCTTGTGGTTAATGGCCGGTGCTTGATTTTCGTTACTCATGCTTAGTCCTTTTTTACTTGGGTTGGTACGATGGCGACCGCCACCGCTTGCATGAGTAAGTTTGAGAAATTTAGCTATTGAGGATCAACCGTTAAAAGCTAAATCACTTTTAATAGGTAAGCTATTAACAGGTAACAAAAAAGCCCTGAATTTAGCGTTTTTGTAACATAGCTATTCAGGGCTTAGACTCAATAATGACGGGGCTTTTAATAGCTTCCCCCCGTTCCGTTGTTGGGTTGTTTATCTCTGCATAAAATTCTACTTACCGCTCTCATATCTACATCAGTAAACATACCCATTTCATTCAATTTATCCACGGCAATACGTTCAGCTAGTTCTTTTATTCCAGTACCTTTATATCGCCTAAAACCTGCGCCATCCTTCAAATCTCGTTTCTCAATCAATTCCTTCTTTGCTTTAAGTATCACTGGCAACCGTGGCAAATACTCGGGGCTATCTTCCTTTAAATATGAGCGTAATTCCCCAACCGTCACGCCTTCTATAATTTCTAAGTCGTTATAGGCTAGTTTTTCTTGCTCATCTGTTACGACTTCTTTTGCTTGTACTGTTTCCTCATAGTCAAAGGGAAAGGGGATACCCTTTCTATTGCAAAAATCACGAAAAGCAGAAACTGGAAATTCAAACTCCTCTAGTTCCTCCTTTCTTAACAAGTTTGAGTAAACAAAACCGTTACTTTTACCCTCTAAGGTGTATCTATATTTCGTCATTGCTCGCCCATCAATTAAAACGGAATATCGTCATCATCAGTTGGGATTTCCTCAACTCTTAACCCATCGATTAAAACCTGTATCCATGGATTAACATTACGGTTGTATTCATCCCAAGATTCATCATCGAACCTCGGAATATTTCCCTTATCACAATCCGCCAAATACTCAGCAAATTCTCTTATAGAAAACTTTTCACGATACTTTAGGCTTTTCCAGTGGCAACCGTTCTTATCAAATTTTAAAAATTCACTCCCCATCGATCCGCCCCTACCGTTCGCACTGAATGAAAGAAAGGCGTGCCGTTAATTGGCGGAACGGCAATCAATTAACTTACTCTTAGTTAGCTACACAAAGAGCGCACGCCATGCTTTTAATATTATCAGATACTCATTCGTACTAATCCGTAATAATTCATTTCTCACGCGTGCGCGCGGACTGGTGCAAAAAATAGGCAATTTATGGCCGGCCTTACCTAAACTTTTACCAACAAGCTACCAAAACCTTTAGCTTTAATTTGACCCGAAACAAAGGGGGATTGTGTCAACATTTTTCAACAATTCTTATAGCCAAACCCCTAATCCATTCACAGACTAAACCATGAATAAAGGGCCGGCCCTGTTTGATTCGCCCAATCAGGTGAATCAAAAGTTATTTTTTTTCATTGTTTATTTCAAACACAAACCTTTTTTCTTGACGTTTTAACTTATAAATTTGGGCGTTCGGTCAAACAATGAAGGCTCTATACTTTTTCCCACCCCCTACCCTAAAACAGGGCATCCCTAATGTTTTCGCCTAAATTGGCGGAAACTTACAGCGATGTTTTCCCCAAAATTGAGGAAAACTTACAGCGATGTTTCCCAATTTTTTGGAAAGCGTTAAAGGGTCACGTTTGAAACGCAACCCATTTAGAGGTTGCCAATTTTGGCGACTTCTAAATCATTAGCTCCCCAATTTCGGGGAGCGCAAAAACGGTTGTTTATGCTTAATATCCCTCAGTTTTGACACTCGCAGAAAACCATTAAAAACACAGTGCTATAGCGTGCCGTCCTGATCCATGTCGGTTGCCACTCACGCACGCGCACGCACGCGCGCGCGAGAAGAACACAACTTTTTAAACACGATTTCCTTTTAAATCAGTGCGTTATGAATTAAAAAGGGCTTTTTGAATTGAACGATGTGCACGCACAAAAAAATTACTAAAGCGGCGTTCTAGAAAACAGAAACGGTTTTACTTATAAGTCACCCTACCCCCATTCGTGGGCGTGTGTGTCTATCTGTGTATTTAGTCGCCTATTTTTATGCGTGTGTGTTAGAACAAATTGAAACTGTTAAGCGACCCAAAAAAGGGACAGATAGGACACATAAGGACGGATGGGCATTTTTAACCCGTCCCTTCTTAACCTCTGTATTTATTGGCTTAGAGCACAACCGAACGGATAAGACGCATTTTTTGAGAGTGTAAGAAAACACACTTTTTATTATTAGTTTTGCTCAAAAGTGATCCAAAGGTTTTCCCCAGTTTTGGGGAAATGTCAGAGAGAGAGAGTTTCAAATCTATGGAAACATAGGTGAAAATTCACCCATAAAAAAGGGTGTGTCAGATCAGCACACCCCACATAAGCAAAAGGAATTATTTATTTTCGAGTTAGTTTCTTTTGTTCTTCTATCAAATCTTTTGCGTTCTTATTTGAAACAACTTTTTGTCCTGTTCTTTGTTCAATGGTTCTCTTAGCTTGATTAGCTACAGCACCACCGGCCCTTGCTACCTTCCTATGCTCTTCCATACTTTTGGGTTTTTCATTGCGTTCAAACTCTGTTGTAGTAGCCTCAGCTAACATCGTTAGGGCCGTTTCAAGGGTTGTCATGTTATCTCTAAGGTTTTCCTTTTTTAGCCCTTTTGCTTGTTTATGTTGTTTAATAGAAACACCAAAGGCTTCACGATGAATAATCCCTGTTAGAGTTGCGAAGTCTTTTTGTTCCTTTACTCCGTTTTCTTTCCAAGCATCTGTTAATTCGTTGCGAGTCTTGATCCCTTGAATACGCTGGTTAATCCAAGCGTCATCATATCCTTTCTTTCTGTAATCCTCTTTAGCTCGATTAATAGCCAACTCTGGATCAACTGTTTCATTGATCCGCTCTGCCCCGACTTGTGCCAACCATTGCTTAAAAGGCTCTGCTTTGGGAGAAGGTATCGATTGTACAAGGCGCAAAACTTGCTCAGTATTACCAACATCCGCCATCCTTCGCTTTCCATCTGGAGAAAGTAACTTCAAAGCGTGACAATTTGTCACGGTTTCATTTCCTTCTTTCTTTAGTCTTTCTTTTAACTTTCTCCAGTAGGCTTGTGGGTTTGAACTATCAGATAGAAGGCCGGCCACATCAGCTAATGAAAAGTACCATTCCTCCGCTTCATCATCCCACACAGAGCGTACTTTTTTCTCTTCAAATAATTGAACTTGATCTTTCATATAACAACCTTTCTAACGATTATTTGTTAATCAGCGAATAACAAAAATCTGCCCAATTTTGCAGAACTTCTTTTTTGTACTTCATTGATTCGTCTCTGTCGTATGCACTCTTTAAACGACCGCCTACATCATGATGCAAGATTAACTCTGTAGCCTTTACATCTTGTCTTGTACTCTCAGACCATGTTTTAAAGGTTGCTCTACTAATGCCATGTTGAACCGCTATACAGGGCTTTTTCTGTTGCTTCGTTTTCTTGCGATCTATCCAACCCTCACGGCCTGCCTTTATCTCTAGCGTGTGCAGGTCTTTAATAACCATGTTTAAAGTGGAGTTACTTAACGGCCGATCCGCCAACCGCTCTGATGGGAAAACATATTGAGAATAGGCAAGGGCCTTTTGTTGTTTTAGTATCTCAGTGGCCTGTTTACTCAATGGAATAACGTGTTGTCCATTTGCCGTGACTTTCATATCATCCGCATCAATTTCCCAGATAGTTAAATCCTCATTTAATTGCTCCCACTTCATAAACCGCACATTACCTGATCTAACACAAGTCAAAATCGCAAACTCTAGACATTTGGCGCTCTGGTGAGTTACTGCCCTCTCATGTAAGGCTTTCATAAATGAAGGCAACTGATCAGGCTCTAATGCGCTCATATTGGTTTCTTGTTTTCGTTTGCTCTTTGGAGGTAATAACAAACTAATAAAACGACCATCCGCGGGATTAGCGCCGTTTGGTAAAAAGTGCTTTACCTTCATCGCCCATTCAAATAATCCTTTTAAGTGTCCTAAGACACGGTCGGCTACTGTTGGATTATTAATCCAAATTGGGCTTAGAGCTTGCTTAATCTCTTCGGGGGTAATCTCTGATAACTTTAAAGGCAACAAAGCGTAAAAATGAGACCGGAGCCTGTTCTCCTCTTTCTCTTTGGTTTTCTCTGGGCGCTTCCAATCTCTACCGGCCTTGTACTCGAAATAATCTGACAAAACATCATCCAGTGTAATGGCTTCTATTTTTGCTCGCTCTTGTTCTTCCTTTTTCCTGATCCGCTCTTGCTCATCATCCAAAAAGGGATCACCTCCCTCAATGATTTTTTTTATCCAACCCTCAGCTAATCGCCTAGCCTCCGCTAGTGAAACTAACGGATAAGCGCCTAAAGACTTCTTTCGTTCTTTCTTTCCGTCATAAACTCGCAGAATCCAAATGCGAGACAGATCACCGTTTTTTAACGTTCTAACACGAAGGCTTAAACCGTCAACACCGCCAACAGCATGAGTACCAAGTTTATTAGACAGTGCTTTTACTTGCTTATCATTCTTTCGATTTACTCTTACCGGCATATAACACCTTTATTTGAGGGTACGTAAAAACAGGGGTACGTAAAAAGTCGCTCTAGGGGACGTAGCAGGGTACGTAAAAGTTATGAATAGGATAGCACGTTAACGAACACTATCGGACGCCAACTATCCTATAAAGGCTTGAAATAAAAGAAAATCCGCACTGTTACGAACGAGTGCGGATTGATATCTGGTGCCCCAAGACTGACTCGAACAGACGACCTATCGCTTACAAGGCGATTGCTCTACCAACTGAGCTATTGGGGCAGACGAGTTATTTTACACGAGAAAACACCGGCACGCTAATTTTTCGTTCAAATTCTTCAGGTTCATTGCTATCTGGTGAAAACATCATGCCTTTATTGGGCTCTTCTTCTGGGAACATACCCGCAATATTTCGATATGGTACAAAACATTGCATAGCTTTTTCACCAAAACGAGCCTCAAATCGAATCGCCTTGTCTTCAAAAGCTAAATTGTGTGTAGCTTCATCAGAGATATCAAAAACGATTTGACCATCCTGCACAAACTCCATCGGAACAGTACAGTTATCATCAACATCAACAATGATATACGGAGAAAGTCCGCAATCATTGCACCAGTTCCAGATAGCCTGAACCAAATAAGACTTAATTGAAGGTCTTGCCATAAATATTTCCAAGGCTAACGACGCATAACCTTTTCAGACGGCGTCATTGAATCAATAAAGGATTGACGAGAGAATAAACGCTCTGCGTATTTCTGCAACGGTGATGCTGACTTAGGAAGTTCAATACCGTAATACTCTAGGCGCCACAACAACGGTGCCATCACGACATCCATCATCGTAAAGTCATCACCAAAAATATATTTATTCTTCACAAAGAGAGGTGCCATCGCAATCAGTTGTTCTCGAACTCTAGCTCGTGCAACAGCCTTTGCTGCATCGTCTGTTTGGCGAGATTCTAAGGTCTTGACGTAACTGAATAACTCACGTTCAAAATTAAATAAGAATAAGCGAACTCTAGCACGATGCACCGGTTCTGCAGGCATCAATTGAGGATGAGGGAAGCGTTCATCTACGTATTCACAAATGATATTTGCCTCGTAAAGGAAAAACTCACGCTCTTCCAAAACCGGCACTTCACCATAAGGATTCATCGTCAAGATTTCCGGGGGAATATTATTGACATCGATGTCTTTAACCTCAAAGTCCATTCCCTTTTCATACAAAAGGAAACGGCAACGATGAGAGAAGGGACAGGTCGAACCGGAATATAAAATCATTTATCGACTCCTAATCTGTTTTGCGTTCGGCGAGTTAATACGGGCAAGCACACCACCCCTCGCCGTGCCAATAACGATGCTAATTCCAATATAACCTATTCTAAAGGGTTCAAAGAAAAAACGCCATAAAAATATGTTTTTATCCTTTATTATCAATAAGTTATTAGCAGCTAAATTGGATTGTCATCATCAATAAAAATCGTTTCAATTCCCATTGTCATCTCGATCCACTTCCCTAGGGCTTGTATGCCTAAACGCTCTGTTGCATGATGTCCGCATACCAAATAAGGCACACCACTTTCTCTTGCTAGATGAGTAGAACGTTCTGCAGCTTCGCCAGAAATGTAGGCTTGTGCGCCGGCCATGATAGCCTCTTCGAAAAAGTCTTCAGCTGCACCACTACACCAAGCTACCTTTGTTACTTCAATATTTTGAGGACCTAAAACTAAAGCTGAACGCTTTAAATCTTTAGAAAGGTTAAGACTTAAATCATTCACTGTAACCGAGTCTATTTCCCCAATCCAAAGCAAATGACCATCACCAACTTGTAAGCAGTTTTTTGCCCCTAACATGCGTCCCAAAAGAGCGTTATTACCAACTTCTAAATGCGCATCCAATGGAAGATGATAGGCAATTAAGCTCATATCCGAGTCCATCAGTGCCTTAAGTCGACGATATTTTGTTTGGACAATACAAGGATTTTCTCCCCTCCAAAACCAACCATGATGAACCAATATTGCATCAGCACCAAGCTCTGCAGCCCGATCAATAACGGTTTGTGTAGCAGTCACAGCTGTCACAATTTTCTTAATCTCAGACTTCCCCTGAACTTGAAGTCCATTTGGCGCATAGTCTTTAAACAATTCAGGCTTTAAATAGGCATTTAAAGCATTAACAAGATCATTACATTGCATATCTACTTCTCTCAAATAGAAAAGCCGCAATTTGCGGCCTTTCTGTACGTTTACGCTTGTTTTTCTGTTGGAAGCTCTTCAGATTTACCAAACAACTTCACTAACCATAGACCTACCTGATACAGAATGACCAAAGGCAAAGCTAATAAGCATTGACTCAATACATCCGGAGGAGTCACAATGGCTGCCAAAATAAAAGCTCCCACAATCACATATGGACGCGCTTTAACTAACGTTTGATAATGAGCGATTCCCATTCGATTGAGTACCATCACAACAATTGGCACTTCAAACGTCAAGCCAAAAGCGAGAAACATGGAGATAACAAAACTGAAATAAGCATCAATGTCTGGTGCAAAGTTCACGCTATCAGGACTAAATCCAGCAATGAACATAAATACCATCCGAAAAACAATGAAATAGCAGTACAACATCCCTGCGGCGAACATCACCAAACTAGAGATAAGAATTGGCCAAATTAACCGTTTTTCTCGCTTGTACAGACCCGGTGCGATAAAGGCCCATAATTGATATAAAACAATGGGTAATGCAATTAAAAACGCTAGGAAAAGGGTTACCTTTAGTGGAACAAAAAATGGTGCTACAACCCCTGTTGAAAGCATTTTGACGCCTTGTGGCAAAGCTGCCATTAATGGCAAGCTTAAGAAATCAAAAATTTGCTTCATAAAGGGAGAGAGAACCAAGAAAACAGCAATTACTGCCACACTTGCTCTCACAACGCGTGTGCGAAGTTCTAACAAGTGCTCCATAAAAGGTTGTTCTCGATCCACCAACTCATCTTCAGGAGTCTCGAGAGGGAGTTTCTCTTCTGCCATACAAAATGCTAACGATAAATACGAGGACGATTAACACGCGCTCTAGGAGCATATCGACGGTTACTACCGCTCATTGCCTTTCTTGGCAATGCCAATTGGCGACGTAGTTCTTCCAACTCGGCTACAACATCATCCAAAGAAGCGCTCGGTTTATAGCGTTTCGGCACATATTGAGATTGAAAGCTCTCATCCTCAGTATCAGAACCGAGATTCCAACCAAAAGGATTATTTTTTCGAAAAGACGAAACCGCCGCAGGTCTCTTCGGTAATGTTTCTTCGCTTTGATTAAATTCGGTATAAGGGCTCTTGGACTCTAAAGTCTCTTGAGTTTGGTGAATTGCCGAATTTACAGCCTGAGTTTGTGATTCTAAGGTTCCTCGAACATCTGTTAAAGATGTGCGGATCGAGGCCGCCTGTGATGCAAACTGTTCTCGAAGCTTCTGTACTTCTGAGAGCTGTGTTTCTTTATCAAACTCTGTTTTAACTTGGGAAATATACCCTTGAGCTTTAGATAAAAGACGCCCCGCCGTACGCGCCACTTCAGGCAAACGTTCGGGACCAAGAACAACTAGCGCAACAACGCCAATTACTAAAAGTTCAGTAAAGCCAAAATCAAACATGATAAAGTAAGAGCCTGTTTTTCAGGCCCTTACGCTTTCAAATTACTTCGTTTGAGCCTTATCTTTTGCTTGGACATCAATTGCTTCAGTAGAAGCAGATTGATTGGTCACTTGCTTGGCTTCACCCTCTGCCTTTGCATCGGCCTGACCTTCATTAAGACCTTCCTTAAAGCCCTTGATTCCGCTACCTAAATCGCGCCCCAAGTTCTTTAACTTACCGGTACCAAAGACAAGCACCACAATCAATAAAACGACTAACCAGTGCCAAATAGAAAAGCTACCCATTGTTTTAACTCCTACGCGGCCACGGTTGCGGTCCGCCCATGACGTGAATATGTAAATGTCCCACTTCTTGACCGCCATCTCGACCAGTATTGATCACCGTGCGGAAACCATTGGCACAGCCTTGCTCTAAGGCCAATTGCGGAACAAGCGAAAGCATTTTACCCAAAAGTGCCGTGTCTTCGGGTTTAGCATGTGCCAAAGACTCTAAATGCTTTTTCGGGATTAACAAAAAGTGAATCGGTGCGGCCGGGTTGATGTCATGGAAAGCCAAAACATCCTCATCTTCATAGACCTTCTTACACGGAATCTCACCGCGGATAATCTTACAAAAAATACAATCTTGCATGCTTAACATTCCTTTATTAAGAAATACGTTCAATCTTTGCACCAAGTTTGGACAATTTCAATTCCATATGGTCATATCCGCGATCAAGGTGATAAATTCGGTCCACAATACTTGTCCCATTTGCCACTAAGGCCGCCATCACCAAACTTGCCGAAGCTCTTAAGTCCGTTGCCATTAGGTTGGCACTCGATAAACTTTCCACCCCGGTGACAACTGCGGTATGTCCATCTACAGAAATGTTAGCACCCAAACGTTGCAATTCAGGCACATGCATAAAACGGTTTTCAAAAATGGTTTCTGTAATCCGGCCTGTACCCTCTGCAATGCAGTTTAATGCCATAAATTGAGCCTGCATATCAGTCGGGAAACCAGGATGAGGAACCGTTCGTACGCTAACAGCCTTTGGACGATGATCAATTCGTGCACGGATCCAGTCCTCACCGCACTCCACGATACCCCCTGCTTCACGTAATTTATCCATCACAATATCGAGGGTATGAGGTGCAACATGAGTAACAGTTACATCACCTTGAGTCATCAAAGCTGCAACCAAAAAGCTACCTGCTTCAATACGATCAGGCAACACACTGTACTCAGCACCGTGCAAAGCAGGGACCCCTTCAATTTCAATGACCGGTGTACCCGCGCCCTTAATTTTAGCCCCCATAGCAATTAAGCAATTGGCCAAATCAACCACTTCAGGTTCACGAGCTGCATTTTCTAAAATCGTTACACCTTCGGCTAAAGTGGCTGCCATCATTAAGTTCTCAGTACCACCAACCGTCACGACATCCGTCACGATATGAGCACCCTTTAAGCGACCTTTAGCAACTACATAACCATGTTCGATATGAACATCGGCCCCCATGGCCTGCAAACCCTTAATGTGTTGATCAACAGGACGAGCGCCGATCGCACAGCCACCAGGCAAACTGACTCGAGCTTCTCCGTAACGAGCTAGCATAGGGCCTAAAACTAAAATAGAAGCTCGCATTGTTTTCACCAAATCGTACGGAGCTTCCAATGTCGTTAAGTTTTTTGCATTCAAAATGACGGTCTCATCTTGGCAATCCACTGTTGTACCTAAACCTGCCAAGAGCTTATTCATTGTCCGAATATCCGACAAGCGCGGTACATTATGTAGTACCAAATCTTCGGCCGTAAGCAATGAAGCTGCTAGGATTGGTAAGGCTGCATTCTTAGCGCCAGAAATTTTCACTTCCCCAGCCAAGCGGCAACCACCCGTTACTTTAAGTTTTTCCATATCAACTCAACTTTCAAAGTCTCTCAATGTGTAGTGTTATAGAAAACCCTACACGACACCAAAAGATTTTACCGACTAGTATCACTTTGCGCTGTCATATTGGGGGAAAACAAAGGGTCTTTTGGCATTCAAAAGACCCTAAGATGTGCAAAATTGTTTCACAACCAGTTTTAGTCGCCTTTATGACAGTAAGGACGCAGAATATTTCGAACGCCATAAAGCTTTGCTAAACTCCACATCCCTTCAGGAAGATTCACAATTTTTGGATCAAGCCCTTGTTTTTGAGCAGCTTCCAACCACTTCAAAATCAGTGCTAACAATGCGCTATCTGCTTGTTCAACTCCAGTGCAATCAAACACAGCGTCGCCGGCCAACACCGCCTGCTCTGCCACAGGCTCGATCTTGGACATATCATTTAACGTTACAGTTTTCTGAGAAATTAACATCGTTAATCCTATTACACGTTATTTTGAGGCTGACAATGTTTTTAAGCGCTCTTCCATTCGACGAATCAAACCATCAATGCCTTCTTGTGCCGCAATACTGCCATATTGACTACGATAATTACTTACTAGCCAAACACCCTCAACATTAACATCGATAACTTGCCAACCTTTTTCTGGAACATTGCGCAATCGATAAACCATCATAATCTCAGGTTTACTAGCATCAGTCTTGGACTTCATTCCTGTACGTACTACAGCTTCTGTTCCATCATTTTGGCTATTAGGCAAAATACGCACAACTTGATCCGTCGCCATGCTCAAACCGCCAGAGTAGACTGAAATCAAGGTTTCTCTGAACAAATATTGCAAACGTTCTCTTTGTTCTGGAGTAGCCTGACGCCATTTTGGTCCAACTGCCATACGTGTCATTCGCAAGAAATCCACATTTGGCATCATTAGCTTATCGACTAAGGCCTCTACGGATTTCTTATCTCCAGCCTGAACCTTTGGATCAGCTGCAATAGCAGACAACACATCATTGGAAACTCTTTCAACAAAAGCCTCGGGTGTCTCTGCCGCTTGAAGCACTGGAGCATTCATCAGTAGCATCAAGGACCCTACAACAGCAAAAAATGTTCTACGTAACATGACGAAACTCCTATTGCAAATCTTCATCTTCAAATTCATCTACGGGTAATTCAATAGGGGGATTACCATCCCAAACCAAACTTAAACGATGCTGTAGATAGGCATCACGTATGGCAATATAGGGGTCCAAAGCCGTGTTCATCATAGCATCTGTTGCAAGCAGCTCAGCTCGCAAACTTACCGTATAAAGACCCGTTGCCACATAGGGGACCCAATGATAGTCATTGTCTCCTGCTCCAACATAGGTCAACGGATTCATCGCCGCGGTTGCCACCAAGCCAACGCTATCTCTGACAGTGCTGTAGCCCAACATCGGCCAAACGATATAAGGACCTTGTGGCACGCCCCATGAACCTAAAGTTTGACCAAAGTCTTCAGGTGCATAGGCTAAACTCATATGAGAAGCTACATCAAAAATACCGACAACACCTACTGTGGAATTGATTAAGAAACGAGCAAAGCTCACGCAGCCATCGCCTAACTTTCCTTGTAAAAGGTTATTGATGACATTGCCCGGTTCCCCTAAATTGTGAAAAAAGTTCGTCACCCCAGTTTGAACAGGATTTGGAACGTACTCCACATAGTTAATAGCAAGCGGATGCAAAATCAATTCATCCAACTTAGCATTAAACGCATAAGTTTGGCGATTCATTGTCTCCCATGGGTCAGCAGGATTTTCTCCCGAATTCGGAGGAACCACCGCACAACCAGCCAAGGCAAGAATCAATGTTGCACTAGCAACTGAACGTTTGAGAGAGAGAGACATTAATTGCTATTCCTTGCTTTTATTTTCAACAAAGCTATACATGAACTTACTGACCATTTGTTCAAGTACCATCGCAGATTGTGTACGACGAATCTTTGAACCCGCACCTAATACTTCATCGTCAGCTCCTGCAACTAAGCCCACGTACTGCTCACCTAATAAACCCGCCGTCAAAATTTGAGCCTCAGTATCGGTTGGAAATTCATAACCAGACTCAATGGTCATCTTCACTTTTGCCTGGTAAAGCGCATTATCAAAGGTAATGCTTTCCACACGTCCAACGACAACACCCGCACTCTTAACTGGTGCACGTGCTTTTAAACCCCCAATGTTATCGAACAAAGCTTCCACTTGATACGATTTTTGACCAAATGAGAAACTGCCCAAGTTGGCTGCTTGCAATGCTGTAAAAAGCAATGCGGCAAAACCTAATACAACAAATAAGCCAACCATTAATTCAACGCTACGCTTGCGTTCTGAACGTCTTTCCATCTGAAAGCCCCTTTCCTTTACTAAACCGAGAACATCAAGGCGGTCATGATAAAGTCTAACCCCAGTACCATCAAAGAAGAAATCACAACCGTGCGGGTTGTTGCACGAGACACACCTTCTGGTGTTGGGCGTGCATTGTAGCCTTGATACAACGAAATCAAACCAACTGCAATAGCAAAAACAACTGCCTTAATCATGCTATTGCCGATGTCAGAGAATACGTCAACGCCTGCCTGCATTTGTGACCAAAAAGCGCCACCATCGACACCAATCATAACGACCCCGACGATCCAAGCGCCAAAAATACCAACAGCAGAAAAGATACTGGCCAAGCAGGGCATTGAAATCAACACCCCCAAAAATCGCGGAGCAAGCACGCGCCTTACGGGATCAACACCCATCATTTCCATAGCGGCAACTTGCTCCCCTGCTCTCATCAAGCCAATCTCAGCAGTTAAGGATGTACCTGCTCGACCTGCAAATAAAAGTGCTGTAACAACGGGGCCCAACTCTCTTGATAATGTCAATGCCACCATCACACCAAGCGCTTGCTCGCTACCGTAATTGACCAAAATGTAATAGCCTTGAAGCGCTAAGACAAAACCAACAAATAAGCCAGAAACCGCAATAATGAGCAGTGAGTAGTTCCCAATAAAATGAATCTGCTGGCAAACTAAACTGAATCGAGATAAAGAAGCGGGTAACTCTTTAAAGAGCTGCAATGAAAAAATGGCTAGACGACCAACATGACGAATTTGGTCTAGTGTCCACCCTCCTAAGTTCATAAGTGCCTTTATCATGCTTTCACCCCAAATTCTTCCGCAATCGAAACCGCAGGATAATGGAAAGCCACTGGCCCATCGGGTTGAGCCTCAATAAATTGGCGAACGTACGGATCGGTTGATGCGCTCAACTCCTCTGGTGGTCCTTCTGCAACAATACGACCAGAAGAAATCATGTAGACATAGTGTGCGATCGCAAACGTTTCTGGAACATCATGCGTTACCAAAATACTCGTTGCATGCAATGCATCATTTAAATCGCGAATCAGGCGAGCGGTGATCCCCATTGAAATTGGATCCAAGCCTGCAAAGGGCTCGTCATACATAATAAGCTGTGGGTCCAATGCCGTTGCTCTTGCTAACGCAACACGTCTAGCCATACCGCCAGATATTTCGCTCGGCATCAAATCTGCAGCACCTCGAAGACCCACTGCATTGAGTTTCATCAATGCCATACGAACAATCAAGTCTTCACTAAGGTCTGTTTGCTCACGCAATGGGAAAGCCACATTGTCCAGCACTGACATATCTGTAAACAGGGCACCGAACTGAAAAAGCATCCCCATGTTGCGCCGGGCAGCATATAAAGAATGCTTATCATTTGGGTCTAAAACTTTACCATCAAAGACAACATCACCTTGGTTGGGTGACTCTAACCCACCAATTAATTTCAGCAAGGTAGTTTTACCCATACCCGAGCCGCCCATGATCGCCACGACTTTACCACGACCAAAGCGCATCGTAACATTGTCAAGAATGACACGTTTACCATACCCAAACGTTACATTGTTAACAACAACCAAATCGTTCACTACAAAACCTTTTCCTTACTACTGTATTCAATGATTGAGGGCGATATTATATCGCCCAGCTCGCCGGCAAACAGCGCAACACACTCTCAATTTACTCTCAAATACAGCACATTTCCCCTCACGGGAAGACTCATTGGTTTAAGCATATCGTAACTCCGGCCTTTTTGCCCATCTATTGAGCAATTTGTTAGCGGTCAGCGACTTTGAGACTGCATTCGGTCAGCGATTTTGAGACTCT
>Lana_p2__coassemble_186_pt1 | contig 48462 bp, 43 predicted proteins | sample Lana_p2__metabat2_high_PE_010 | metagenome-assembled genome bin Lana_p2 | reverse complement strand
TTAGAGTCTCAAAATCGCTGACCGAATAGAGTCTCAAAGTCGCTGACCGCTAACAATTTCACCTAAGAGCTTGAGAGCTTTCGAACTTTTTGGTATAGTTAAGCACTTTTCCAAGGAGTCATTCTTCGTGGACGTTTTGTAATGCCCGAGAGAATGCTCGAAAACTCATTGGAAACTGAAGAATAACCAGCCGCTTCCCTTTTGTGCTGAAGCGTCCTTTTAAATGCTTAATGCCTTTGAAAGCGGCTGTAACTTAACAGCCGTCACTTTTAATAAGGCAAGGAAAAAACAATGGCTAACACCAAACAAGCTCGTAAGCGCGCTCGTCAAGCTGTTGCGCGCAATCAGCACCTTTCTGCTCAACGCTCTCAATATCGCACCGCCATCAAGGCCGTTCGTAAGTTGATCGTTGCTGGCGACAAGGCTGCTGCCGCTGAATCTTTCAAGAAGGCTCAAATCGTTATCGACACGATGGCTAGCAAGAACGTTTTGCACAAGAACGCTGCTGCTCGTCATAAGAGCCGCTTGGCTGCCGCTATCAAGGCAATGGCCTAATTTAGCGTAGCTTTCAAAGCATTCGAGGGATGATCTAACGATCGTCCCTTTTTTGTTGTCTTCGCTTTCTCCTCATTCTCATCATCAATGAGGAGAATGCGGTTAGTATCGATTAATACAGAGCAGTGTCAAACAAAATGAGGAATGAAATACTCACTCCTCACCTTGAACTTCCTTCAATGACTAGCGTTCAATTTCATAGTTCAATTTCATACGGCCAATGGATAATCCCACCCATATCATAGACCGTCTCATACCCCAAAGCCTTTAACTTTTGAAAGGCGGCACGCGTACGAACCCCAGAGCGACAATAAATAATCAAGGGTCGCTTTAAGTCCTTAGGCAACATGGGATGCATCACCTGAGCAGACATTTCATCATTATCAATGAGGATGGCACCCGGGATATGTCCTGCTTCATATTCAAAAGGATGACGAATATCAATTAACGTGACGTTATCGCCTAACTCTTCAAGTAACTTTTTTCCTTCTTCTGCAGAAATTCTCATGATCCAAAACCTTACTTAAACTTCACTTTCAAAACACCAACGCCTTGTACACCACCTTCCAATACGTCTCCACGGTGAATCGTACCGACACCAGCTGGTGTACCAGTCATAATCAAGTCACCCGCTTTTAATTCATACAAAGAAGATAAGTAGCTAATCATTTCAGGCACCGACAAGATCATCTCAGCCGTTGTACCTTCTTGGCGCTTTTGATTGTTCACATAAAGCCACAACTTCATGGGCTCATTATCAGGCGTACGAGAAGCGGGCTTAAGAGCCGTCATCGGGGCAGATTCATCAAAACCCTTGGCAGTATCCCAAGGTTGGCCCTTAGCTGCGCTTGCACGTTGCAAATCACGGCGCGTTAAGTCAAGGCCACTCGCATAGCCCCACACATGGCTCATGGCCTCTTCTACAGGGATATTCTTGCCACCCTTGCCAATTGCGACCACTAATTCAATTTCATGTTGCAAATCGTCTGTTGAGACAGGGAAATCCAACTCCAACATTTCATTGTCTGGCGCATAAACCGCAGCATCAGCGGGCTTCAAAAAGATACTCGGTAGCGTCTTTTCTCCCAATTGAGCATTAACGGCTGCATAGTTTCGAGCGACACCATAGATTCGATGAATCGGGAAATAGAGATCTTTTTCACCATCAATTGGCAATACAGCTTGGGCTGGGGGCGCAAATAAAAAGGGCATTTCACATTCTCTTAATTCAAAAATAACGAAGCAATTATAGACTGAGTGCTAGAAATGAAAAAAGGACCAGTATTTTTTCAACTGATCCTTCTTGGCGTTAGCTTATTTAATTAGGCTTCATCTCGCACTGGTTTCACAGGGTTAGGCAACCCACGACACCAGAGATAAATTTCGTAGATATAGCCACTAATGGCATAGCCACAGAAAAGGATAAACAGTGACAAGGTCGGATTACTTGAGAAAGCAATCACGATAACACAGGCCACCAACACGACCCAAAACGGAATCGTACGAACAAAGCCCATGTTCTTACCACTAAAGAACGGCGCATTAGAAACCATGGTTACACCAGCGTAGATCGACAATGCCGCCGTAATTTCTGGCATGTATTGAACCATCCAAGGAGAAATTTGACCGGCTTGGGCTAACCAAACAAAGCCCATCACCAAAGCGGCACCCGCGGGACTTGCTAAACCTTGGAAAAAGCCCTTATCAATCACACCAATATTGGCATTAAAACGAGCAAGACGAATAGCGGCACCTGCGCAATAAATAAATGCAGCAGCCCAACCGAAGTTACCCAAGTCCTTTAACGCGAACTCATAGGCAATCAATGCAGGACAAACACCAAAAGCGGTCATGTCAGCAATTGAGTCAAATTGCTCACCAAAAGTACTTTGCGTATGCGTTAAACGGGCCACGCGACCATCGCAACCATCTAAAAGCATGGATAAGAAAATCGTGGCAGCAGCAAGACCAAAATGGCCTTCCATGGCTTGAGCTACACCCCAAAAGGCGCAGAAAAGCGAAGCCATCGTAAAGGAGTTAGGCAATAAGTAAATGCTACGAGCACGAGCTTCTTTGATGCGAGATTGCATGTTTGCGCGTGCAGAACGTCGAATCTTTCTCATGGGAATTCGATCCTTTTTAATTATTGATCATTAAGCCTTCGGGGCTAATTTGGCCAATACCGTTTCCGTACCGAGTACCTTCTCGCCAATCGTGACGCAAGGCGTAGCATCTAACGGCAAGTAAATATCAGCTCGACTACCAAAACGGATAAAGCCGTAACGTTGTCCCTTATGAAGCTCATCGCCCTTTTGCACATAGCAAAGAACACGTCGAGCCACTAAACCGGCCACTTGAACAACCGTAATACGCGTGCCATCGTCCAAACGAACAATCATGGCATTGCGTTCATTTTCGGTACTGGCCTTATCCAAGTCTGCATTTAAGAATTTGCCTGGATAATATTGGACATCTTCAATAACACCAGCCACCGGAGAGCGTTGGCAGTGCACATTAAAGATATTCATAAAGACACTAATCATTAAAGCCTTTTCTTGGGTGTAGGGATTCACCGTTTCTTCCACTTTAATGACTCGACCGTCCACCGGGCAGAGCACCGCATCAGGCATCGCTGGCACTTCACGAGCAGGATCGCGGAAAAATTGCGTCACCAAAATAAATAGGATCCACAACACAGCGGCGATAAAGCCAAAACCAGCCAAAGACGTCCACAATGCAGCGACAACGAATGTAATGGCAATAAAGGGCCAACCTTCACGGGCCAAAATGGGATGAGGATAGTTCGGATTCACTCTTAATTGCTCCAAGCAACATTAGGTTAATCTATTATTTTACGCTATTAAAAACTTTTTCTGCTCACTTATGGAGATGGGCTTGCATTTGCAATTAAAGATTCCATGACTTTGAAACAAAAAATAACATGGATGTAAGGTAATCTACTTAACTTGAGCTAGACCCATTAGATTTGCTTGTAAAATGTTACTTAATGCTTTCTTTGTGGCGCCATCCATTGAGGCCTACCGCAAGAAAACATCATTTCGTTCAGACTCTAACGCATTAAAACTCCCCAAAAGTCTGAATCTCTACTCGTATCCCAAGAAGCTTTCTCTTGTTGGAATTCTCTTGTTTTTAGGAGCACTTAAATGCTTGGTGTCATTATTACGCTTTTAGCCGTTGCGCTCATTGCGTATTTTGTTATTAAAAACTACTACCCTCCCTTCGTCTTGATGTTGTTGGGCTTGGTTTTATTATTCATTGGTTGGTTGATGGGCACAGATCCCGTTTCCGCCAAATCCTCTACTCACTTTTTTGGCTTTGACTTAGTTCAAGCCTTCACCGACCTCATGAAGGGACGCTTGGGTGGCTTGGGCCTCAACATTATGGCCATTGCCGGTTTCTCTTTCTACATGAATAAAATCGGTGCCTCTAAGTCCTTGGTCAAACTTTGCATTCGTCCGCTTTCTGCCATCCGCTCGCCCTATATTCTCTTAGGCTTAACCTACTTTGTTGGCCAATGCATGGCGCTCTTTATTAATTCCGCTGTGGGTTTAGGCCTTTTGTTAATGGCCTCTATCTATCCTTTGTTGGTGTCGTTAGGCGTTCGTCGTGCTGCCGCAGCTGCTGTGATTGGCTCCACCTGCTGCCTTGACTTGGGTCCAAGTTCATCTAATGCCATGCGTGCGGCTGACCTTTTAGGTACAGACGTTGTGACGTATTTCGTGACAGGCCAAATCCCTGTGGCCATCTGCGTGATGATTGCCATCGCTGTGGGCCATGGTGTGATTCAACATTGGTTTGACCGTCGTGAAGCTGCTAAGGGCATTGAAGATAAAGTTGAAGGCGTTAATGGGAATGCCCAAGACGCTTTTGCAGATGCTGGCCCCGCTCACTATGCCATTTTGCCGATTTTGCCCTTATTCCTTTTGATTATCTTCTCCCCCATGGTCTACGCAGGCATTAAGTTAAGCTTGGTCACGGCCATCGTGGTCTCGATCTTGATCGCTTTTGTTGTCGACCTCTTAACACGCCGCACGTTTAAGCAATGCTGCGCCGATACGCAATCCTTCTTTGAAGGCATGGGTAAGGTGTTCACGTCAACTGTTACGTTGGTGGTGTGCGCAGAATTGTTTGCCTTAGGTTTAACCAAGGTTGGTGGCATTTCTACCTTGATTCAAATGGCAGCCTCCCAACAAGGCTTGGGTCTTTTCTTCATGCTTTTTGTCATGATGGGTATCATGGTGGTGGCAACCATTGTGACGGGCTCTGGTAACTCAGCTTTCTTTGCCTTCTCTCCGTTATTGCCAGAAGCCGCTGCTAGCGTTGGTTACAACACCATGGCCTTAGTGGTACCTGTGCAATTGGCAGCAAGCTTAGCTCGTCCGATGAGTCCGATTTCTGGCGTAATCATCGCTGTGTCCGGTATCGCTGGTTTAACGCCGATCGAATTGATTCGTCGTACCATGCCTGTGATGATCATCGGTATGATCGTTAACGTTGTTGCTTCCAATATTTTCTTATAAAGAAGCCATTCGTTAACAGATAGCCTCGTCACCCCCTATGGGCTATTTGATCAACAAAAATGCCAACGTTAAAGTGCATCAAACGCTTTCTACGTTGGCATTTTCATACCTTTACCGAATAATCTGCCCCTTTCTCTTTATCTTCACACACTCTCTAAGAAAGACATTTTTGACTTAAATCAAAAACTAAATTTGTGCCGATTATTTTATTTTTTGTCGACAAACTTTATTAACCCATTGTTTATAAACGGTTTTTAAAAATAACTCTTTAACTTAAAATTTTAAGTTAAACAACCTAGAGCCCAAGTGACTTTGCCTGTTTCTACGAAATTTTTCTTAGTGATTTTGCCCATATTTTTACACTTGCACTAAAAAGAAATTTTCTAAAAACTTTTCAATCTCATTTTTTATCTCATTGAATAATCAATGTTTTTACTTTTGTCGACCGTTTGGTCGATATTTGTTGAAATAATTTTTCCTCATTTCCTTTTTACGATGAAGCTCCGAAGCCTTGTTGAAGACACTCCACATTTTCTAAACTGAAATTAACGATTTTTAAAGCTTCAAGGAGAGGCAAAATGCACAAAACACTTTTAGGCGCCATCTTAGCTGCAATCATTGGCGTTGCAAACGCAGGAACAATTTTGGTGGGGACCGATGCCGGCTACGCTCCCTATGAATACAAAGATCCCGAAACCAACGAAATCGTGGGGTTTGACATGGATCTCATAAAAGCCATCGGGAAAGCTACCGGTAACGAAGTCAAAATTCAGAACATGCAGTTTGCGGGTATTATTCCGGCCCTTCAAACGAATATGATTGATGTTGCAGCTGCCGGTATGACCATTACGGAAGAGCGTAAAAAACAAGTGGCATTCTCCGATCCTTACTATGACGTAGGTGGTCTAGTAATGGTCATTAACACCAAAAACATCGATAAATACAAGCACCTTGATGACATGGTCGGTAAAAAACTTTGTGCGCAAATTGGCTCTACTGGAGCACTATTAGCCAAGGAAGTGAAAGGCGCCAAGCTTGTTGCATTTGATCAAATTGGTGAGGCCTTTATGGAACTCAAAATGGACGGCTGCCAAGGTGTTCTCGTTGATCGTGTTGTGACGGAATACTACTTATCACGCAAGGCAGAAAAAGATATCACGCTCATTCCGCACTTATATACTCACAAACAAAATGGGTTTGCCCTCGCTAAGGGCAACACAAAAATGCTAGAAACCATTAACGCTGGCCTTAAGACTATTCGTGAAAATGGAGAATACGACAGAATCTACAAAAAGTGGTTCGGAAAACTTCCAGAAAAGCACTAATTAATAAAAAGAGGTTGTGCCAAAAAATAAACAACCTCTTTCTTCTTTAGACAAAAACCAAAGTCGTTAACGCTTGATGATGACATCCGACGTAACAGTCATATTCAGTGTACTGCTTCCTGCTTCAATGGCGGGAGTGGGCATGGCATCATTAGCCACCTTAGCATTGGCTCGCATTAAACCGTACTCCATTCTTGGAGCTGAGGAGCCTGAAAAGCGCATATTTTGCATTTCAACTTTATTGGCTTTGCGCCCCAGAGAGTCTGCCACGATGGTTGCCCGTTTAGTTGCGTCATTAACAGCCATGCGAATCAGAGTAGCATCATAACCTTGGCGAGCCTGATCCGAAACACTAAAGCTTAGTTGGTCCAATTCCAGTGAGCCACTTAATTTTTCAATAATCGTAGGCACTTGCGTGACGTCATGCACTCGCATAAAGAGTGACTGAGATACACGCCAAGCAACAATTTTAGGCGCCTTTTCTCCCTTCGTTTCACTGTAAACGGGATAAGAATTAAAGCCTTGCGTTTGCAACTCCCAATTCCCCTTCATGGACTTTAGGGTCTCAAGGTTAGCGTTCATGGTCTTAATGACCTCTTCGGTCGCTTCTTTAAGCGTAGGAGCTTGCGCTTGTGTACTCCAGTACATTTGCGCTTGATCGTTGGGAACGACCAACGTCGCCGTTCCGTTGACCGATAAAGAAACGCCTTTTTGTTGAAGATTAATGCCGTTAAGATCATTGGCAAGAGCCACCGATGCGACCGTCGCAAGAGCTGTTGCAATAACAAATGGTTTCAAGACTGACATTTGAACACTCCAACTAAAAGATAAGCTGTTATGCTTGTATTTTAAGCCTGTCATATCGGCTAAAATATGTAAATCTTTTAGTAAGTGTGTCAGTTTTTATTTTGGAAGGACCCACCCATGAAGCCCATCGTTTTGTGTCGCTTACCCAACCATGTTGGCGACTGCTGTATGACATTACCTGCCTTGCGTCTTTTAGACGCCAGTGGCTTTACCCCCTATTTGCTCGGCAAACGTTTTGCTGAAGACTTGATGATGGGCATGGGTTGGCGATTTGACCCCATTGAAGGTCATGTTACGGAAGACTTTAAGCGCTTACCTTATCTATCTAAACAATTAAATCGCCCATTGGGTTTGTTGTTTCCCAATTCCTTCACCTCGGCTTTGCAATTCCGTTTGGCTGGCATTCGTTCTGCCGGCTTTGGTACAGATGGGCGCTTTTTTATCTTAGATAAAACACTTCCCCAACCCGCAAGCGACGTCCATGAAGTTGAGCGATTCTTTAAAGTGGCTTACGAGGCCATTAAAGCTTGGGGTGGCACTCCCGCATGGGATAAGCCTACGCCAGATCTTGGCCTCACTTTAATGCAACGCCATTTGGCTGGCGCCAAGAATATGCGAGCAGAACTTCAAATCCCAGAGCGCTATGCTTTAATCGCTCCGATTGCTCGCGGTGTTCATCATGGCAAAATCAAGCATTGGGTTCATATCAATACCCTTTGCCAGCCCTTGCGTGACATGGGTATTGAACCCATTGTCTTACCGTCTCCCGATGAAGTTCAAGAAGCTAAAGCTGCTTGCCCTGACGCTCGCCATCTCGAGCCTACGAATTTGGGCACGTATGCTGCGCTTTGCAAGGATGCTCAAATTGTGATTGCTAATGATTCTGGCATTAGTCATGTAGCCGCCGCTGTTGGTGCTCGTCAAATCACCTTGGTGGGGGTGACAGATCCAAAACGAACAGGCCCCTGGAATCCGAATGCTACGGTGATGGGCAGTGAACAAGGTTGGCCTGAACCCGATGCTGTGATTGCAAAATTGCGTGAACTTTTAGCTTAAGTGGATGGCAAAAAAATGAGTGAAAATCAACGTCCACGTATTTTGGTTGACTTGTCTGCAACGCTTTTGCATCACGGCCACGTTCGTCTTTTGAAAAAAGCTGCAGAGATGGGCGATGTTGTTGTCGCCTTAACGACCGATGAAGAAGTTAAGCGTACCAAAGGCTATATGCCCGAACTCAGCTATGAAGAACGAAAAGAGATCCTTGAGAGCATTCGCTACGTCAAAGAAGTGATTCCTTCGCCCTGGTTGATTGATGAGACTTATATGGACGAGCATCATTGCGACCTTTTAGTGCACGGTGCAGACAACTCCAACAAGATTTCCAAAGAACGATTGGTTATTTTCCCACGTACCGAAGGCATTAGTTCTTCTATGATGCGTGAACGTGTTTTGGATTGTCTTATTGAAATGAATTTAGACTCGAGTAAACCTTCGAAAGCTAGCGACAAGGTAGCTCGCTTCTTAATTGAGTCGATTAAGCGAGAATTCCGATTGGAGTGATCTCTTTCGACTCTACTTAACAAGGACTCTGGCAAACTTTTGAAACTAGTAATTTTAAAATTTTTGAAAATAATGACCACTGCATTTGCTGTGGTCTCAGACTGTTGAGAAAGTTTAAAATGATCACTTTAGAAGGAGCGAAATTCGCTCCCTCTAATATTTTCAGAAAAGAAACTTCATTGAACACTTTAATTTATTGATTTGTAAAATTATTTCACCTCATTCATGGAGATGAAATATGCTAGTACCACATAGTCTGCATCTATGGATCACTCCCGCTTGCCAATGGGTAAATCATAAAATTAAAGTGGGTTAATCATTTCTTGAGTGAAAGTTATCCATGGATGGACGTAGCGCTCATTCTCAATTATGGGCCGTAGCAAGCCCAGCGGTGGGTAACTTTTACAAACTTATTCTTTCAAAACACTATCTGTTTCATTTCATCTACGAGAGTGACCTTCATCAGTAATCTATCAGAGCTTCTAGTGAGAAGTTTTACTCCCTCACCGCCCACAATGAATCGTTTAGATCTCCACCATGCCATATAAAATACATTATTTTTAATTGGACAGTTCTTGCTGTTGGTAATCGAGAGATCTTTACCATTCAAGATTGTAACTTGCTACAATAAGACCTGTTAATAGGTCTTTTGGGAGAAATCGAATGACTGCGTTTATCTATGCGGACACCACTGCAAGTATCAGCGAATTAAAAAAGAATCCTTCTGCAACTGTACGCTCTGGAGCTGGTTTTCCTGTAGCTGTCTTGAATCGTAATAAGCCTGAGTTCTATTGCATACCGAGCGAACTATACGAAAGAATGCTCGAGTACATTGATGATAAGGAATTAATTTCCTTAGTCAAAGAAAGACAAAATGAGCCTTTAGTTGACATTGACTTGGAAAAGTTTTTATGAAATACCAAGTTAAATTTGCCAAGTCTGCATTAAAGGAATGGAACAAACTTGATCACACAATTCAACGACAATTTGCAAACAAACTAAAAGAAAGGTCAGAAAACCCCCGAGTGGAGGCAGATCACTTACGAGGAATGGATGATTGCTACAAAATTAAATTGAAAGCACTCGGATATAGAATGGTTTACAGAGTTGTCGATGAAGTTTTGATCATAGCGGTTATTGCCGTTGGTAAACGAAATCGTGCAGAAGTCTACGAAATAGCAAGCTCTAGACTATAGCTACAAAATATTTCTGTCAAATATTGTATAGAGGATCAAGTGCTTTTAATTCGGCATAGGTATCGATTTCTGCGACATCCTTTGCTTTGCACTCACGAATATAGACATGATAGTCAGACAAATATTGCTGAAGTGCCACTTGATCCCAATAGCGCTCTTTACCACCAGGCATCGCCATAACACGCTCAATATCTTTTGCCAATTGCTTCCCCGTAGCCTCATCCCAATAGGAAATGCCGACCATTTGATGGCAATTGAGACCACCAACCGCCATCCCTGTGATGCGATCCTGGCGACCTGTCATAAAGCACCAATCATCGGTTTTTTCGACTGGAATCGCCAAATAGTTTGTGCAATATTGATAAGGCGTAATCAACTCCGAGTTTCTCAATAACAGATCACTTTCAAGCACATAACTATTCGCCAATAAATGCCTTGCCTCATAAGCAGATGAAATGTTATTGGAAACATTAAAGGCAGGATTATCGATGAATTTGATCATCGGATACTTATAAAGTAATTGATCAAATTGCTCTGCTAAATACCCGCGAACAATCGTAATATCCGTGATACCTGCAGCAATGACCGCATCCAAAAGCGTATCGATGATACGCACACCATTGACCCTAACCAAAGGCTTAGGCGTATTAAAAGTAATCGGAATCAAGCGCGATCCAAAACCCGCCGCTAAAAATACGGCTCGTTTGACGCGATAGAGCTCAAGGGCTTGAAGCCCCGCCTCTGTAATCGTCTTATCTGCAATGAGTTTTTCTTCCGCCAGGAAAGCCAAAACGCTGTGCACCGTCCCAAGCGACTTTCCTAACACCTGTGCTAACTTTCTTTGAGGCAAAGGCGCATTGCGATGCGTTGCCAAGTAAGCCAAAACATCAAACTGTTGACGAGTTAACATTAAAAGGCCCCCTTCTTGGCTTTAAAGTATTGAGCACCCCATTTGACCAAAAGATTCACAACAAGAATCAAAACAGAAACAAAGGCAGAGCATTCAATCATCATTTGCGCTTCAAACTGGTTAATCATCAATGACAACGGCTTATTGGCAACAGTTGCCAAGAAGGAAACAGCTGAAATCGTAACCATCGAGTTAACAAAAAAGTAAACAAACATCTCGACCTGTGTTGCCCGAGTTTGGGGTAACAAAACATCAAGAAAAAGACGCCAACGACTGATCCCTAAGGTATCTCCTACCGCTTCCAAATGTTCATTTAACTTGCCAAATGAGTTGCACATCATCAAGTAAGGCGTTGCGAAAAAATGCATGATATTCACCAACACCAATATCGCTAATGTCCCATAAATGAATGTACTATTAAACGCTAAAACGTAAGATAAACCTAAAACCATCCCAGGCACTGTTAGTGTCACGAGCGCAATAAAGTGTACTAAGCGCCCTAGCTTGGAGGATGTTCTTGAGGAGAAATAAGCGGCTGTCGTAGCACAAATCACACCGACAACTGCCACTAAGAACGAAATCCAAAGGGAGTGTCCCAAATAGGTCATTGCATTTAAATTCAAAGCTTGCTCAATATGAGCCAAAGAAACAGATAAATCAATGGGATACTTAGAGACAACGCTTAAAAACACAAAGGCCAGAATGGGCATCAAAATAAATAAGCTTACGGCAGAACATAAAGCCGTCATCAAGCCTTCAAACCATTGAGAATGCGCACGATCACCAATGCGCACCGTCTGTCCCTCTGCTCGACTTTGACGCGTTCCCAATTCCAAAACAAAAGCCAAAACAGCGGGCACCAATAAAAGGCTTCCAATCACTGCACCCTTACCAAAATTTAATAAACCAATCGTTTCTTGGTACATCAAAACAGGCAGCGTTGTGAATTTGCCTCCAATCATTAAAGGCACGCCGTAGTCCGTCACAACAAGTGTGAAGATAGCAAAAATCACCCCGATCATAGGCTTAGCTAAGTAAGGCAGTGTCAAATGGATAAATTGGCTAGAGCGAGGAATACCTAACACATCCGCCGCCTCGTAAGGTGCTCGACTTTCGTACTTTAAAAGGTCAGCAATCATCAAAAAGGCAACTGGTAAGGCGTAGAGCACGGAACCAATCACAATGCCCCAAAAGCCATAAATAGAACCGTCCCAGTCCAACGTTTTGGTCACGATGCCATTGGCACCAAAAAGCAAAATCAGTCCCATCCCATGAGATAAGGAGGGAATTAACATGGGTATAACAAAGATTGCCTCAAAAAAGCGCTTACCTGCCATTCGAGTGCGAATAATGCCCCAAGCTAAAAGTCCGCCCAAAGTAACAGCGATCACAGTGGCACAAGAGCTCACCCATAAAGAATTGGTGAGCGCCTTTAAGACCGGGCGACTTTTAAGGATTCTAAGAACATTCACATCCCCTAGCGACCAAAAAAGATTCGTCAAAGGCCAAACAAAAGCTAATAAAAACAATCCCAGAAGAAGCCATCTCACAGCTCTTCCGGGTTGATAGGCGGCATATCGTCGATGACTGCTACTCATAAGGCTCGCCTAAAAGGTAAAAGGGACTCAATCTTAAGATTGATGTTATGAATCACAAATTTTTCAATAAAGTCATTGGCTGGATGCGCGATGATATTGGCTGGCGTATCGATTTGCTCAATCACCCCAGCACGCATCACCATAATACGATCCGACATCGCAAAAGCCTCTTCTTGGTCATGCGTAATATAAATCATGGTAGAACCAAAGCGCTTTTGTAAAGACTTCAATTCATCTCGTAAAGCTAAGCGCGTATCGACGTCAAGCGCTGACATCGGTTCATCAAACAAAATGATTTCCGGGTTTTGGGCCAATGTGCGAGCAATCGCAACTCGTTGTTGTTGGCCACCAGACAATTCTGACGGATATTTGCTTAAATGATCTGTCAACCCCACTGAGTCCAGAGCCTCTTTGGCAATCGACTCTTCTTGTCCGGCGTATTGTTTTTGAAAACGCAAAGCATAGGAGACGTTTTGCAACACCGTCATGTTCTGAAAGAGCGCATAGTTTTGAAAGACAATCCCCATCTTGCGCTTTGAGGGTGCCAAATGAGTAATCTCCTCCCCGTCCTTTAGAATTTGTCCTGCATCGGGTTGCTCTAAACCAATCAAAATACGCAATAAGGTCGACTTCCCACAACCTGAGGCTCCGAGAATGGAGAGGAACTCTCCACTTTGAACGGTAAAGTCCAAAGACTTAAGAACCTCTTTGCCATCAAATGATTTTTTCAGACCTTTAACGGTGAGCTCTTTCATAGCTAATTAGTATTCCCAGTTATCCAAAATGCGTTTTTTTTCTTCAATGGTATTGGGACCCATATTGGCGTATTGGATCTTGGCGGGGAAATTCTTCAAAGTAAAGTCCTTATTTTTAAAGACTTTTTCTGGGAAGAACTTGGCGTTATTTTCTTCAATCAAATGATCGTAGAAGAACTTCATCACATCTTGCACAGCTTGACGCTTTTCTTTACCTGCAATGATGGCCATACCGTACAGGGTATAAGGAGAGCCTTCTTCAAAGTAAGTCACTTTTAAAGGCGAACCCTTATTGATTTCAATCACGGCTTGACCCGTCATACCCAAACCGATGGCGGCTTCACCTTGCACCAGCGCCTTAACTGGACCAGAACCCGAAGACGTAAATTGCAAAACATTCTGAGAAAAGTCATCGAAATAATCAAATGCCTTATCTTCTCCCCAGATGTTGACTAAGTTTTTTACAAACATATAACCCGTGCCGGAGAACTTTGGATTGGGCATTGAAATTAAATTCTTATACTCAGGCTTTAAAAGATCTGCATAACTCTGGGGCTCTGCTAATCCCTTAGCTTTTAATACCTCGGTATTCATAATGATGGCACCACCATTACGATAGACCGGCAACCACTTACGAGTCGGCGTGACAAAATCATCCGTGTAAATCGAAAAGTCGAATTGATCAAGCACGGCTAAATTGTCTTGCAATTGTTCCAAGTAGGCGTATTCCAAATCCAAGGAAATATCACAAGGCGTATTTTTACCCTCAGACATTAACTTTGCAGCTTGATTGCCCGTGGGCATGTAGTCCAAAATAATTTCGTACTGAGGGAATGCCTTCTTAAGACGTTCTTCAAAATAAGCATTACGGTACTCTTCTGCACTTGTATAAATCACTACACGTTCTGCAGCGTACGCAACGGCTCCCATCAAGAGAGAACTCATTAAAGTAATAAGACAAAGAAAACGGGACATTGTATTTCGCCTATGACGCCAAACTAGGGCATTTGTTTCAACATTGGTGTGATTCTGATAGTTTTTGAACAAAAAGTCCAGAAAAAAGAGCTGAATTTAAGTTAATTTTGAAGTTTACTGATCTTAATTAGAACATTATTGATAAATGCAAGAAAATATAAGCTATTGCACACCATAAATTTGATGAGCGTATCTTTAGTGACGATGGTAGAATACAGGCGGATTTTTGGCGTTGTTTCTTTATGGATCAACACCTTGAATCCTTTTTCTTTTTTTACCGACTCCCTTACATAAAGATTAATCCATGCGACGAACAGTCTCTTTTTCGCACGCGACTTATGCACTGCTCATACTTTGTGCTCCCCTAGATGCCTACGCCTACCTCGATCCTGGCACAGGTAGCATGTTGTTGTCTGTTTTTGTTGGATTAATTTCAAGCGCTTACTTCCTTATTCGCAAGTTGCCAAGTCTTTTACGTGCCCTCTTTTTTAAGTTCACGGGTAAAAAAGACGATCTTAAGAACAACTCCATCGTTTTTTATGCGGAGTCTGCTGCCTACTGGTCAACGTTTAAACCCATTCTTGAGTGCCTGGCTAAGAAACAAGTACATGTAACGTACCTTACCTCTGCTGAAAACGACCCTGTTTTTTCAGCAGGGCTTAATGAATACGTTCGTGCAAAATTTATCGGTAAAGGTCAAACTGCCTACACTGCTTTAGGCTTTTTAGAAGCAGACGTTTTTGTGCTGACAACACCAGGCATCGATGTGCTTCAAATTCGTCGCTCACCCGGCGTAAAAAAATACATTCACGTAGTTCATGCTGTTGGAGACATCCACACGTATAAGTTCTACAGTTTTGATTACTACGATGCCGTTTACTGTGCGGGTCCGGCGCAAGCCAAAAGTCTTCGAGACCTTGAAGCATTGCGAAAAACCCCCACTAAAGAACTTCCACTTTTAGGTTGTCCCTATTTAGATGGTTTAGTTGCTCGACGTGACCCCCATTGTCCTCCTGAAGACAATACGATTTTGATTGCTCCTACTTGGGGGGCTAACGGTCTTTTAACTCGAACAGGAAGCCTCATTCCTAAAATGTTAGCCAAGGCAGGCTATCACGTTATTCTTCGTCCGCATCCTCAGAGCTTTATTTCAGATAAGGCTTTGATGGATAAATTAACGAATGAACTCAAAAACGAAGCCCATATTGAGTGGGACCGTAATCCTGATGGCTTCAAGAGCTTAAGTCGAGCCCAACTCATGATTTCTGATATCTCCGGCGTTATCTTTGACTTTGCTTTTGTATTCCTTCGCCCTGTCATTTCCGTGGGCAATGGCCCATTAAAAAATGGCTTTGAAGCCTGGGAGATTCCTCATGAGGCGTGGGAAATGCAGGCTCTTGATACTTTAGGTCAGCGCATTTTGCCCGGTGATGAAAACAAAATTCCCCAAGCTGTTGAAAATCTTCTTAATCAACATGCTGACATGGCTAAAAAAATCGAAGCCATTCGAGATAGAAATGTCGTTAACTTTGGTAAGGCAGCAGAACCCATTGCCGAAGCACTCATTCAAGCCGTACAAAACTTAAAGACGGAGAAATAATTCATGTTGGATTTTATCTATACGCTTTTCATTGCTCCGCTTGAGTTTTGGATGCAAAAGGCCTTGATGTGGGGCTTTGAGCAAACGCATACCTGGGGCTGGGCCATTATCGTCATGAGCCTTGTGGTGAACTTTGTGATTCTGCCTATCTATATGAAAGCAGAATCTTGGCAAGAAGAAGAGCGCGCAATTCGCAAATCCTTCGAGGCCAAAGAGGCGATGATCAAGGCGACATTTAAGGGGCAAGAGCGCTTTGCGATGATCTCAACCATGCATCGCCAAGCCGGCTTCTCTCCATTCTTGGCCATGCGCTCGAGTATCGGCTTTTTCTTGCAAATTCCGTTCTTCTTTGCTGCTTACCACTTTTTAAGCCATTTTGAACCCTTACAAGGCGTGGCTTTTATGGGCTTAGCCGACCTTTCTAAGCCAGACGAAATGTTCCACATCGGTGGCTTTGCTATCAATGTCATGCCCATTTTGATGACTGTTATCAATTTGGTCAGTGCCTTGGTTTATACGCAGAACATGTCTCGTAAAGACAAAATTCAACTTTACGGCATGGCTGCCCTGTTTTTAGTCCTCTTATACGACGCAGCCTCTGGTTTAGTCCTTTATTGGACCTTTAATAACATCTTCTCTTTGTGTAAGAACATTGTCTATGACCTATATCACCGCTTTGGTCGCAAAACCATTGAATCAATAAAACAACGTTTCCCTAAACACAAAGCAACCAATGAGGTCTTTCCTCAAAGCTCATTCATGAGCGGCTACCTGGTCTTTTTGTGGGGTATCAGCGCCATCTTCGCTTTATTAAGCTCCAATCAAATGGACCTCATCAGCGATGCAACGAAAGTCCAATTAAGTTTCATTTCTGATATCGGTTTTGTTTTAACCGGTTTTGCCTGCTTAGTGGAATTGGTTCTTTTAAAAGTCTGGAAGCACCATAAGGTGCTACTAGCCTTTAGCCTTTTAGTTCTGTATTACGGCCTAAATACATGGTTTAAGTGGCAATTCACAGGTGCCAACCGCCACTACTTTGCTTTAATTGCAGGGCTCTTATTCTTAATTCCTGTCATTGGGCTAACGCACCTTCGCTGTAACCTTAATATGCTCTTGATGCGAGGCAAAAATGCTATCGGCCTTTATACGCCTGCAGTTTCCTGGCTCATTATTTTGGTAACGGCCTATTTACCGATTCAAGCTTTTTGCACGGCTCCGGAGCTTTTCTCACCCACCGCTGATGTTTTAGCCTTACTTTTAAAATACTCTGTCATCGGAATTGTTTTCTTTTGGGGTCTAGATAAGCTCTTTAAATTTTTCAATGCGGAAAATTTTGCGGGCTATTTCTTTAGTCTCTTGACGTTACTCTTTACGATTTATGCCTTCTTGCTGCCGATGGACGTGGGCACCATTGACGCATTCCAAATCTCAGATCCAGCACCACTTTATTTAACTAAAAATCTTTTAGTGGATTTTGTTGTATTGATTTTGTTCTTTGCCGGTTTTATTTGGCTTACACGCCAGGGCAAAGTGACTTTAATTCGAAATGTCTTCATCATCTGCTGTGTTTTGGGACTGGGCTCTAGCACGTTATCTTTGTGGCAATCTCGAGGACAATGGCAAACAGAAAGTGACTCTACTACAGTGACACTTCCGAGTTACAACGATCGACTTTTGGGTTTCTCAAAAGATAAGACCAACATTGTCGTTGTCATGCTAGATGCTTTCAGCGGCTCTCACATCGATATTCTTTTTAATGAATATCCAGAGTTAAAGGATCAATATCGAGGATTCGTTTGGTACCGCAATATGTTAGCGAGCGGCGACTCTACCGTTTCTAGCCTTCCGTCTATCATTTGTGGCGAAAAATGCGCACCATGGTCATTAAACGAAAATGAAACAGATAAATCCTTAGCTGAGAAAATCAATCGTTATTACGCTGAGACGCTTAATAAGTTTGGACCTCAATTCGATATTGCCATTCATGAACGAAACTGGCTTGAACCCAATCGCTTGAGCGATCTTGTTGACGATGACATTCTTGCTATTCGTTTTATGGGGGATAGCTACCTTAACCGTTATCTTCAAACAAACGATATCACTCTAGGCCGTGGCTCCAGTGACTCGTTCTTACTTGCAGTAAGTCTCTTTAATTCCGTTCCATGGAGTATGAAAAACCTTGTCTATAAGGATGGTCGTTGGATTGAGAATTTAATGCCAAAATCTGACACTTTGGTTGTGAGAGCATTACGTGAATATGCCTTCATTGATGGTTTGGCTGATCTGTCAAATACCAATGCGACTAAGGCAACTTATAAGTTTTTTGACAACGAAATTACCCACCATCCATGGTTAATGGATGCAAAAACGTGCACTGTTTCCGCTAAGCCTAAGATTTACAAAACGCGTCAAGACAATGCTGATGAACTTCACTTAGCCAATGAAATGTGTGCCTTAAAAGCACTTTCTCGTTGGATCAATTGGATGAAGTCTGAAGGTATTTTTGACAATACCATGATTATCCTCGTCTCCGACCATGATGGCATGGATAGCGACATGATTGGTAAAGTCTTCGGAAGTCCCTATAAGGGCATGGTAGGTAAACCTAACCCCCTATTGTTGGTTAAGCATCTCGGACGCTCTGGTAACAAGGATGTTGAAATCAATGATATGCCGTTGTCGTTGACGGATGTTTCTAAATTAATTGACAACGATTTGAATATCCAACCGTTTACAGGTAGAACTCAACCTCGACGAATGTCCGTGACAGGTGGGAAAACGATGAATAAGTTCGTTCTTGAACGAGAATGGATGGTTGATTCTGATATGACCCGCCGTGATCATTGGAAAGAATTGCAATAATGCTTATATCACTTTAACGAAAAGTTAATCTAGAGATGAATACTGGAGACTGTAAAGAAGTTTGTGTAAATCCAATTTTTGCTAACCTTTAACAAGGAATAAAAATGGATTTACCAATGAACCAAGACAAGATCAAAGACTTAGTTGACAACTTTCCTGCCGAAAAGCTTCAGAGCGATGAGATTGAGTCGTTTATTCAGCAAATGCGTAAGCGACTCATTGAGCAAGCTCTACAAGGTGAAATGGACGCTCATCTCGGTTACGATCGTTATGAGCGTCGCTCTGGCTCCAATAGCCGCAATGGCTCCAGTAGAAAGATATTAAAAACTGAAAAGGGTCCCATTCCTATTTCTGTCCCTCGGGATCGTGAGGGTAGTTTTGAGCCTCAAATTGTCCCCAAGGGCCAAACACGAACTGGTGTTCTTGACGACCAAATTATTCATCTTTACAGCAAGAGAATGAGTACTCGGGAAATCAGTGAAACCATTAAAGAGCTTTACGATGTTGATGTCTCTGCGACATTAATCAGTAACGTCACCAATCGTGTGATTAATGAGGTTATTCAATGGCAAAATCGCCCTCTTGATCCAATTTATCCTATTGTTTACATGGATTGTATTGTTGTAAAGGTTAAAGATAATCAAAGAGTTACCAATAAAGCAATTTTTGTTGCCTTAGGTATTAATATGCAGGGTAATAAAGAGTTGTTAGGTTTATGGATGGCAGAAAATGAAGGAGCGAAGTTCTGGTTGTCAGTTTTAACTGAACTCAAAAATCGAGGTGTTGAAGAGATTCTAATTGCTTGTGTTGATGGTTTAAAAGGTTTTCCTGAAGCCATTCAAGCCGTTTATCCCGAAGCTCTAATTCAACTTTGTATCGTTCATATGGTCCGTAACAGCATGCGCTTTGTTAGTTGGAAAGATTATAAAGCTGTGGCGACTCAGTTAAAGGCTGTGTATCAGGCTCCTACCGAACAACAAGCACTACAAGCCCTAGAACAATTTGAGAAAGATTGGCAGGATAAATACCCTGTTATTGCAGAAATGTGGCACCGCAACTGGAATAATCTCATCACGATGTTTAATTATCCGGAAGACATCCGTCGAGTGATTTATACGACTAATGCGATTGAATCGGTTAATAGCTCCATCCGTAAAGCGACCACACGACACAAGATGTTTCCTAATGATGAAGCAGCTTTGAAAGTGGTCTATTTGGCAATTACGGAGGCATCGAAAAAGTGGACGATGCCAATCCGTAATTGGCATTTAGCGTTGAACCGATTTACTATTGAGTTTGGTGACAGAGTTGCCAAATTCCTTTAACTGGAATTTACACAAACAAATTTACACTCTCCAATGTTCATACACTAAAATGCACGTAATACAGCAAAATTTTAAAAATTTATTTAACAAATTAACCCAACATAACATCATAAATCTTCTAAGCGGTGTGCTTGTTATTTTGTTGTTGTGCTGTACACTGTTTTTATTTCCTATTAAGCATGCTTACTTGCGTTTTTTAGTATACGTTGCTATTTCTGTTCTTATCGCTCGACAATTCCTCTTAGGAATAAAATTAAGAAAAAGTTTACGTCTAAAATACGAAGTCCTACCTTGGCTACCCTTTGCTCTATCGATTGGAATCCTTACGATAATTCATGACTACGATGGATATTCAATTTATGTTAAGTGTATTCTATTATTGACTTTGTGCAGTTTTGCCCTCCAAAGCTATTGTATTCGTGAAAAGGTCATTATATTTGTCTTAGCTGCGTCATTGGCTTTGTGTAGTTCTTCTATCATTGCGTATGTACTTTATTATGGAATAGGGACAAACATTTTAGGTATAAATAAAAATACTTTACTTTGTGGAATGACATTAATTTTTTCAACAGTACTTGGCGCTCTGTTTAGTTCTTTTAGGTCTTATAGCAAAGAGGAAGGAATCGCTTTAAGCATTTGTTTCATACTATATTTGTCAGCGTTATCTCTTAGTGAAGTAAGAACAGGAATTTTAGGACTAATTGTGTTAGTGCTCTTAGGTATCGTTGTTACAAAACAATCCGTTAAAATTGCATTTGCACTCTTAATTCCATTGATGCTACTTCTTATCTCCTTCATTGTTTCAGGTCGTTTACAGCAGGGCTTACATGATTTAGAACTATGGAGTAGCGGTACTCCAAGCTCATCATGGGGTATTCGGATTGAATTATGGAAGCTTGCTTTTAATGGTTTTATGGAAAAGCCATTATCAGGCTGGGGTTATAAACCTTTTGATGAAATAATTAGTAGTGGGATACCTTGGATAGTACCTAGTTTTAGGGCTGCTCACTTTCACAGTGACTTTTTCAATAATCTTGTTTCAAATGGTCTTATCGGTAGTTTGGGATGGCTTACAACTATTGTCTTATTATTTAAATCCATAAAGAACAATTCAGCCCTTTTAGCCTTACTATTGACCTCTCTCGCTATGGGAATCTCTGAATGTATCTGGTTCGATAACAAGACCAGTCTACCAATTATTGTCTGTCTCTGGATACTTTTTTCAACAACCAATAAAAACAGCGCAAAAGAATGAACGAACATTTTCTGTTCACTTTTGAGAGGAAGCACTAATTTTTCGATAAACAACTTTTTATAACATCTTGTAAACTTTTCAGATTAACATCGGTACAATGAGAAGTTATGGTAGCTCTCCAATTGTTTGTTAGTTTGTTAACAATTTAGATTTACAACCATTTTCATTGTCCCTTTACGATGCTGTCCAAAATGAATCTAACCTAATCCTCTGTGGTCAATTTGGACACCAATGATTGCAGTTCATTTGTGAACCACGAGGATACAGGATTATTTTAATGCCATCTAAATCCCCTTTTGTTGCTGTTGTATTACCGGTATTCAACACAGCTCGATATCTTCCTGAATGTTTAGATTCTTTACTTAATCAAACTTATTCACATTTCCAAATTTTTGCAGTTGATGATGGATCTTATGATTCATCAGGAGAAATTCTAGATCAGTATGCAGAAATGGATAAACGCTTACAAGTCATTCATAAAGCAAATGCAGGCGTAGCTTCTGCAAGGAACCTAGCACTTGATGTAATCACAGCTTCTGAGGTTTTTGAATTTGTCTGCTTTGTCGATAGTGATGATGTTGTGGTTCCAGAGTTCATCGAAACTTTGGTTCAATCACTGGATGAATTTGATGCTGAATACTGTGTTTGCGGTGTTGAGCGTTATAATCAAGAGGCTATTACATTTTCCGGGATTACATCATATCCGAAGATACCACTTAATCAAATTTCTGCATTAAAGCATTATTGTCACATAGATGAATGGGAATCTTTTCCCAGCAATATATACATGACAAGTAGAATTTTTGCTATTTCTCTTCTTAAGTCGGTGAGATTCAATGAATCTTTAAAAGTTACAGAAGATCAGGACTTTATTCTACGTGCTTTATTAGGTTTAAAAAAAGGGGTTTGGATTCCTAATGTATTGTATCGTTATCGTCAACGAGCTTCATCTCTTTCCCATTCTCAAAAGTCAACGATGGAGTCTTCTTTTCTGTTAGCTAAGCTATTGTTAGAAAATAGTAATAAATTCCCTCAAGAATTACGTCATGGGTTAGAGATGCGAGTTTGCTCAAGTTGGTTAGCCCTAGCTAGACAAGGTTATGTCAGAGGTGGGAATGCTAAGCGTAAGCAGTTGAACGAATTCCTTGAATTTATTTTAAATAATTGTGACATTAATTCACTCCCCAAAAAATATAAAAAGCGATTTAGGATATTTGCTTTAGGTAAGTGGGCAACTTATTTGTACTTATTTCTATTTCACTCAAAAAGTAAGTCAAAAACAAAAAGACTTTTTGATTAGTATTTACTAAAGTAACCGTAGTTCTTTGAACTATGCAAAGTTAATAAAATCAATATGTTACAAAATCCTTCTGAGGCTCGAAATGTTTTTTCTCATTTCGAGCTTTTTGTAATAGTTTTCACGTGGCAAAACACGTCCTGAAATCTATATTTCCACAATTAAACCCAAATTTTCCATTTTGGACAGAATTGGTGTTAGCAGACACTAACGCCTACAACATCGAAGGCTCTTAAGCAAATGCTCCAATTTTTTCCTTTACTTTTCAAAAGGACTAATTTCCGAATATTTTTTTTCTAAAAAATATCGAGTGCTAGCTTTACTCTTTTTATCAATATTAGGTGCACTATTGATATAAAAGAGTTGTGGATTAAATCGTCTTAGCCGACTGAATAACTGATCACTTTCTGTTCCACCCAAACATTCAAAACACTTAGTCTTTTGCCAAAAGATATATTTTTCAAAAAAATTAGGATTCCTGACAATTCGAAGTGGCGCTCCTAAACCAAAAGCCATTTCCATTTGAATAATCACACGCTGTATATCCTGACTCGTTCTGAAAGGATTAACATTTTGTTCTAATAATTCAGGGTATGTATTAAAGACCTCCTGTGTCATGGTTTTTGTAAAAGCATCAACACAGTGAGATAAACGATAGGGATAGTCTAATTCATATTTTTTAGCCACCATCAACCAAGCTCTCAACTGAGTTTTAGCAAAATCTGAAATTTTCTTGGAGACTAATAGTTCTTTGCAATGATGAATTGATTTTGTAATTTTCCACTTGCGTAACCGAACTATAGGCAAATTATCTTTGAAAAAAAATGATGGTTCTAATGGCGATGCAAAGAACATATCATCATTCGCTAATAAGTACTTTTCTGCCAAACCTGGAATTTTATGCACATACATTTCGATAGTTACAGAGTTAAAGCAAGGTAATAGAAAATTTGGCATGATCTCACTATGATCAACTACTGTTACTTTTGGATGCTGAGCTAACCAAGTTGGTTTTTGATTATTAGTAATGATATAAATGTGATTAACCCATGGGAGATTTTTCCATACAGACCTTAGTGAATAACGTAACTCCTCATTGTCAAAGTATCTCAGTGATCCCAAGTTATCTTCATTCCAAGGCAAATTTAAATCTTTTAAGCGAGTCAGTCTTTCATTCTTAAAAGCTGGATCTTGCCCATCACACCAGAGATAAACTAGATCAATCGGGTCAGCATTGTTTATTTCTTCATCACTAAACATAAAATTGCCCAACCTATGAACTCTATCACTGCTTAGCTTTTTCAATAATATCCGCAGCTCTCTCTATCATGGAATATAGATCCTCGTGGTCTGCAAAGTACTTAGCCCTCTGACAGCAAGATTCCCTATAACTATCATCATATACTAAATGCTCAAGAGCTTGATTCATCTCTGTTTGGTTAAATGGTTCAGGCAATGCAATCCCACACTCTGCTTCTTTTACATAATGGGCATAACCACATATGCCAGAAACAATAATGGGAAGACCTGCAACTAAAGCTTCTACAATAACTGTTCCAGTGTTCTCATGATAGGCTGGATGCAAGAAAATATCAGTTGCTGCCAAAATTTCAGGAACGTCTGAACGTCCTCCCAAAAATCGAACTTGAGACTCTTTTAGTCCTAATTTCTGTGCAAGCACCTTAAACACATCTGGCTTATCCTGTCCCACAACTAGAAATACCACTCTATCTCGCAAGTTTTCCGGCAAACTCGCAATAGCAGCTAAAGATCGATCGACTCCTTTACGTTTAAAATCTGAGCCCAACTGCAGTAATACAACTTGATCTGTTGCTATGTTATTACTAGCACGAAATTGTTGACGTTGCACTTTTTGTGCTTCTGAATATTTACGATCAGGAGCAACTCCTGGAGGCAAAAGCACAAATCGATTTGCTTCCGTACCGTAGTGCGTCGCATAGTAATTTCTTTCAATATCGGAAATCATCAAGAGATGAGGACAACCACCTCTACTAAATGTTGCGTTTTCAAATTGATAAAAATGCTTATATCTTGGTGTTTGACGATACAACATCCCAAGCAAACCATGCTTTTGCTGCATAACTTTTTCTTTATAACAGACATCTGCAGCATAGTAGACATCCAACCCTGGCATTTTATTGAAGCCAACAACGACATCTACAGGATGCATTTTAAGATGCTTCTGTACTGCCACATAGAATTCCTTTCCTTGTCCATGATTCGTTACGGAATAAGTCTTAATCTGAATAATCTCAAAGCTAGAAGGCTTTACACCTTCCCAACTTTGAACATATACACGAACCTTATGCCCTCTTCGATAGATTTCCATCGCTATTCGATAGAAATCTCGTTGAAGGCCACCAAATGGAAAATATTTATATAGACAAAAGGCAACATGCATGGAAAGTCTCTTCTAAATCTCATTAAGAGAAAACATATTATAAGTCTTTGCCACTAGCAACTCGAAGACACTTCTCCCAATTATCCCAAATTCTTTCTGGCGAAAACTGTTGCATATCCATTTTTGCTCGTGCTCCGAACTTTTGTCTTAAAGAGATATCCGACATCAAATACTCCATATGTTTTGCAATATCCTCTGGATTATCTTCACATAGGAAGCCATTTTCACCATGGTGAATAATTGAATTTACCGAAGGGCATTCTTTACATCCAATGACAGGTAGTCCCATTGACATTGCTTCAGATAGAGCCAAGCTAAAACCCTCAAACTGAGATGGGAAAACAAAAATAGCTCCCCGCTTTAGCTCCAAAGGTACTTGACGAGTCAACCCACAAAAGGAAATCTTATCCGATAAGTTATCCTTTTTAACCGATGCTTCTAGCTGATGTGAGTATTCTGAATTTGTAGCTCCCCAAAATTCAACTCTCCAATCTGGATACTTTTTTGAAAGCAATTTGAATGCCTCAACAATCAAATGTTGCCGCTTTATATTTGTAACTCTACCAACATGCATGATGATGTGGTTATCTAATGAAGCACTCTCGGTATACTGAGGCACGGCATTGGGTATATAGATTAAATTAGCTCCTGGTAAGTAATTCTTTGCTTGATTTACATATTCAGGCATCAGGACTTGTACTGCCTTACATTTTTCTAATGCATTTCTATACATAGAAAATTCAGGTTTTGAGAAATAATCATCTGGTGCCCTATGAACCATCGTTATCACTGGGATTTTTACTTTTAATAACTCTATCAATAAGTAAGTTGTTTCTTGCTGATATGAAATAATAATATCTGGTTGAGACTCACTTAAATGCAATTGCACAGAGGATGAATCGGAATAAAGATTCCATAATGCTCGTGACTCTCTTCGTTTCTTACGATTAGCACTAAAAATCGAACGAAATTTATTGAAAATTTTAGAATAAAAAAGTCCTTTGATATTAAACGGCTTTTCATTTCTAAATTGAACACCCTCACAACAAAGTTGTTTTACCTGTCCCTCTGTCTCTAACTTAATGTTAGGAGCTATCGCTATAACTTCATGTCCTCGTTTGGCAAATTCATTCACCATATTAAAAAAAACTTTAGAACTTCCTCCAACTGAAGTCTTTGACATTCCATGAAGCGTTATAACTGCGATTTTCATTTACCTGCTCCCTTTTTATCACAAATAGATATGCATCACTACAAATGGAACTAATAACATTATTCTTTAATTGCATGAAGTGAACAATCACAACTAAATAAAGATTAGATTGATTATTAACGATTTTTTCCAAGTTTTATTGTATGTGCATGAATTTTTCTTACGACTTTTTCAACCTTCTTTAGCAAGTCTTGCTCTGTGCTAAAAATCTCTCTTAGAGGAGTGTCGAAGTAAACCCTCATAAAGCGTAGTACTTCCTTATTGGAAAACTTCAAATCTAAACAAGAGTAATAAAGCGCTATCAAATCTTTATCTCGCCAACGGCGAGGCACTGATTGTCTGATTTGAGCACGGTGTAAATCAATGACGGATATTCTCAAATTTTCAGTGTTGTCAAAAGGCGTGTGGAGTAAAAAGTGGCAGAGATAACAATCTCGATGATTCAAGCCACTTCGATGCATTGTTCTGAGCATAGTCGCAACGCGTTCGATAATCGCTAATCGCTTTGTATATGGAAGTTGCTTACCTTCTTCAGAAGCAAAAAAATGATCCAACTGAATAACTGGCGCTAAATCCTTTGTAATAATAAAAGACGTTCTGGTCAGTGGATTTAACCCCTTCTCGCCAAATGCAACCCCTTCCATTGTATCAACACCAACTTTATGCAAATGTTCCACTGCATTCCATTCTTGACTTGCACCCAACACTGGCATCTTTAGTGTTAGAAGATTTTTAAGAATCTCTTTTACAGAAGTTCCGTAATGACGTTTTATAAAGTAGCTACCTCCTTCAAAATCAAACCGCGAGGTCTCTCGTGTCTTAACGCTACGATAGCTTTCACCGTCAATACGATCCATTTCAATGAAAGGGTCGATATCCTGCCATGCTCGATCAAATGGAGGGCGGAGAATCAAACGTTTTTTCAACTTAAACATAACGAGCAATTTTTCAATAAATTAAGGGAGAGCTACGGTATTTTAACCTTTAGCTCTCCCATGTTCACTAATTAAGAGATCTAAATTTATTCATTAAAGATTTGATCAACCCAAACGCCATATTTTTCAACGCTTTTTGGCTGTAAATGATCGTCATCCATATACCACTTCAGCACATTGCACTTTTGTTTTTCACAAACATACTGCTCAATATCGATAACTGTTACAAAACCATTTAAAGCCTTATTTACGGCAATATTACCTAACAACCATCGATTGTCGTTTGGAGATACGTTTATCATAGAATGATAAATAGCTAAACGTCCCATTTTGAATATTTCTGAAAATAATGCTTGAGATCAAAAAGCCAGAAATAACAAAAAAAACATCTACTCCAAAAAAGCCACCTGGAATTAATTGAGGAAATGCGTGATATATCAATATGGGCAACCGGTGATATCGTTGCGCCACAGCTTTTCGACTTCAATTTTTGTTGTCATTTTCTAAGGATAAGATAAATATAGGACTGATATATTGGCTACCCATTTAGCTATTTAAGGTTAATTTGCATTTAATGCTACATAACGCAGATATTATTTTGCTAGTATTTCATAAAGTACAGCAAATGGAATAACTTTTATTAAGTCGCAATGAAATTGCATAGCTCAAAATAACTATGAATATAAGCATCTCTAAAGACTTAGAGTCAGATAGCCGTCTTCAAATTGGGAAAATAATAGGCAAAGGTACAGAGCGAGTTTGTTTTGCCCATAAAAATAATCCCAACAGATGTTATAAAGTAAGCAATAAAGCTCACTCTAAACAAACAAGAAGAGAAATTAAATACTTTCAATACCTAAAGAAAAGGCAGAAATTCCCATCATTTATGCCTAAGTTTTATGCAGCATATGAAAGTGGCAATTATTTTATCATTGAACAAGATCTATTGATAAATAATGAAAAATTTTGCTACTTGACGCTACGAGACTTTATCTTACAAGCATCGAATTCTGACATTTCTCTCCTAGAGAAAAAACTCGAAGAACTTAAGAAGGAAATGCTAGCGCTTAATATCATTACTTGCGATATGCGGACTACCAACATTATGGTGGAGCTCAAAAATAATGCATTAAGTCAAATCTATATCTTTGATGGTTATGGAGCACCTGAAATGCTTCATTTACCCAATTACCTTCCGTTACTTGGACGATGGAAAATACAAAGACAATGGAAGAAATTTCAGCGCTACTATCAACAAGATCTTCAAAGGCGATCATCTCAAAAATAAGCAGTGATCAATTAAGTTTATTTCATGCTCTGATAGTTTGGTTTTTTGCTCATCTACAGTTGATTAGATGGAGAGAGAGTGTAAATTTGTCTGTGTAAATTCCAATTAAAAGAATTTGGCAACTCTGTCACCAAACTCAATAGATGACTATTTTTCTATTGATTTTCATTTTTATTCTGCTTACAATTCGAAAACTTTTTTCAACCCACCCTTTTTTCAGGATTTAGTTTCGTCTTATTGACATTTTTATAAGCGGTGGGTTGGCTACCAAAACTTATTTACAAATCAAATCGTCTTTCATAGACCATCAATAGATAGAAAAGCATATGCATTTTTCCAAAGGAAAGCTAAATCCACAGAAAATTAACTCGACAGGCAAATACAAACAATTAACAAATCTGAAATACTTTGCTTTTGACTGCTCATATCAGCAAAAATTGCTATCAATTGCACCTAATATTGATGCCCTCATCGATACGAATGCAACACTTAAAAATTCCAAAAAAACGTCTGCAAAACTTTTTTCAGTTAATTCTGACGTATTTTTTGGTAAGCATGTTCGTTTCTACAACAAGGTCTTTTATTCACGACTACGCTATATTGTGCAACCAACCCGAGATTTGTGGGCAGCTTGGATTGCAAAAAAATTAGAAAGCTGCGGGATTCCAACACCAAAAGTTTATGCTATTGGTCAAAGAAAAAATCTTGGCATTATCACCGATACATACATCATCACTGAAGCCCTGCTTGACGCACAATCTCTACATGATTTCGTCTACATGCGACCAAATGATGCTCTTTCTATATTAGAGCGAGGGGGAAAAGCTATACGCCAACTACATAACGCTGGTGTAACACACGGAGATGCAAAACTAGCAAATTTATATCTTCAAAATGAAAAGATAGGCTTTTGGGACTTAGACTCAGCAAAAATCTTTAAAGGACAAGTTCCCAAAATGCTTATCCTCGAAGATTTAGCCAGGTTCTTATCTTCTTTAATTCTAACTGTCGATGAAAGCGTTACTCAAAAAAATATTCCAGTGAATATAAGCATTTCTCAAGCCGCTAATACTTTGGCTCAAAGTTATTGCATTGAGCCAAACGAGTTATTGGCCGAATACTATCGCAAATGGCACCACAAACTCAATCTCAAGCACTTTGATAACAAATTAAACTTTGATGAAAAGCATTCACACAAACCGAAGAGAGCATATCAATTAAAATCAGCTCGATTAATGAATACTTTCATTCGTCAACGTTCCTTATTTAAAAAATCCTAATCCCTGGTTTCTTGATGAAGGGAGAAAGTCAATCTGTTCAACTTTCTCCCTTTCTTATACATCCTATTTTTTCTTTTCCACCAGACTAATTTGGATTCCCTCTATTTCCCTAGCAGCATCCAAAAATGCTTGATCAACAATCACGTCGAACTCATGCGGAAGAAGAAAAGCTCCCTGATGTTGTCCCTTCACAACCGTAATCGCTACCCGACAAGCACAATCAGAGTTCACTGCACTGTAATTGCCAAGAAATTCTTTCAATATTTCAAAATCGAAGTTGGGATCCTCTACATTAACCATCACTGTTACGTGCGATTTTGCATTTAAAACAGATGGTGAACTAATAAGACGCGCTGTAATTGAAATACCAGAGGGAGAGAATTTGTCCTCTCTGACTTGCCCCTTCACATAAACCAACTCATCCGTTTTGACATAATTTCTGAAGATCTTCCAGTCATCCCCAAAGCAATTCACAGAAATCGTTTTAGTACCATCGTCTAACCAGAAACTTCCCATTAAGCGCCCTTCTTTATTAAAGCTTGACTTAATATTGGAAGCCACTCCAGCAACAAGCATACTCGGTCCACGACGCTTTGCCTCTCTGGGTTGTGCACGAAGATTGATCAATGGGGTAGGCTTTTCCTTAGCTGCCTCTTCTTCAAAGGCACCATAGAAATGACCACTAAACACACAACCCATAACATCGCGCTCGCCGGTTAGCGTTTTATAAGCACTCCAAGGTTTAGCATCAATATAATCCGGCAAAACCTCTTCAATCACATCGCCAAAAAGACTCGTTTGACCTTCATTAGAGGATTCACTTTCTCCCAAGGCCAAAGCATTATCGACATTTGCTGCAAGTTTGGCTCGATTGGGCTCAATTGAATCAAATACACCAGCGCTAATAAAGCTATTGAGCGTACGCTTAGAGAAGTAGGAACGATTCACGCGCTTTACAAAATCATAGAGATCTTTAAAGGGACCATTGGCTTTTCGCTCTTTAACAATGGCCTCTGCCGTATCCTTTGGAATCCCCTTGATCCCCCCTAGGCCATATCGGATTTCATCAAATGCCGTTGGTACAAACTCCCATTCGCTCTTATTGATATCTGGAGCCAAGACGGAAATATTATTGATAAAACAGTCTTCAATTAAGTGCTTTAACTTGTCTCCAGAATCCATCACCAAGCACATGTTGGCAGCATAAAATGGTGCTGGATAGTGACACTTTAGGTACGCAGTTTGATAGGCCACATAAGCATAAGCACAGGCATGAGACTTATTAAAACCGTAACCCGCGAACTTTTCCATCAAGTCGAAAAGATCACCGGCCTTATCCTCTTCCATTCCCCGTTCAACAGCACCTTTGACGAAAATAGCGCGTTGGCGTTTCATTTCATCAACTTGCTTTTTACCCATAGCACGACGCAACAAGTCTGCGCCACCCAGCGAATAGCCACCAATCACCTGAGCCACACGCATTACCTGTTCTTGATAGACCATGATGCCGTAGGTTTCGGCAAGCACTGGCTCTAATCGAGGGTCTGGGTAATGGACTTCTTTTTCTCCATGCTTACAGGCAATATATTCCGGGATCAAATCCATCGGGCCCGGACGGTATAAAGCATTTAGTGCAATTAAGTCTTCTAAACGGTCAGGACGCGCATCTTTAAGAAGCTTTTGCATCCCATCACTTTCAAACTGGAAGACCGCAGCCGTATTACCACTTTGGAAAAGTTCATAAGTAGGTTTATCGTCAATCGGAATTTCTTCAAGCTTTAACGTATTTTTAGGATCTAACATGCGGATAAAGCGCATGGCAAACTCTAAAATCGTTAATGTCGTCAAACCTAAAAAGTCAAACTTCACCAACCCGACATTTTCTACGTCTTTCTTATCAAATTGACTAATGACGTTATCCGGGTTTTCATCTGCAGAATAAAGAGGACAAAAGTCTGTCAGCTTTCCTGGAGCAATCAACACACCACCGGCGTGCATCCCTAAGTTTCGAACCAACCCTTCCAAAGGAAGTGCTTGATTAACAAGCATCTTCACATTTTCATCTTTTTCGATAAGATCCTTTAAATCCGGCACTGTTTCAATAGCTTCTGCCAAAGACACGCTTTTGCCTGGTAACGCTGGAATCAAACGGGAAACCGAGTCGCACAAACCATAGCCCAAGCCTAAGACACGGCCTACGTCACGAACAACCCCCTTTGCACCCATCGTACCGAAGGTTGCAATTTGGCTCACAGCGTCATCACCATAACGCTCTTTGACGTAATTAATCGTTCGCTGGCGGTTGTACTGACAGAAGTCAATATCAAAGTCAGGCATGGAGACACGTTCCGGATTTAAGAAACGTTCAAAAAGTAAGTCATAACGCAACGGGTCCATATCCGTGATGCGCAATGAGTAGGCCACTAAGCTACCAGCACCGGAACCACGGCCTGGCCCCACCGCAACCCCATTTCGTTTAGACCAGTTAATAAAGTCCTGCACGATAAGGAAGTAGCCTGGGAAACCCATACGTTTAATAATGTCCAACTCAAACTGCAAACGCTCCATATAGCGAGGGCGCTGCTGATTGCGCTCAGCTTCATCTGGATACAAAAAGCTCAAACGGGCTTCAAGGCCTTCGCGTGACAGCTGATCGATGTAATCATCCAAAGACATGCCGTCTGGCGTTGGGAAAAGTGGCAATTGAGGCTTACTTAAAACATTTTCCAAATTACAGCGCTTTGCCAACTCTACCGTATTGGCAATAGCAGCAGGAATATCAGAGAAGAGATCAATCATCTCTTCAGCTGACTTTAAGTACTGATCCTTTGAATAGATTTTTTGACGATTCTTGTCCGCTAACACTTCCCCACGAGCAATACAGACGCGAATTTCGTGCGCACTAAAATCCTCTGGCTTTAAAAATTGGATCGGATGTGTCGCAATGACTGGAATATCAAACTTTTCAGCCAATGTCACAAAATGACGAACAACTGCTTCATCGTTTGGGCGCCCTGCTCGCTGTAACTCTAAGTAGAAACGATCCCCAAAAGCCGTTTTCATCTCTTGGGCCAAAGCATAGGCCTCTTCTTGCTTGTCTGAAAGTAATAATGTCGCTAGCTGCCCTTCTGGACCACCAGAAGTCACTATCAAACCATCATTTTTTTCCAAGAGCCAAGCGAGTTTTGTTTCTCCTCGGCCCATGTATTGATTTTTAAGCCATGCTCGAGAAAGCAACTCACACAAAGTAAGATAACCGGTCTTATTTTGGCAAAAGATAGCCAATCGGAAAGGCTTATCGCGGTCAGCTTCATTTTCGATAACTAAGTCGCAACCCAAAATAGGCTTTACACCCGCTTTACGTGCGTGTGTATAAAAAATCAATCCACCAAAAATATTATTAAGATCCGTCAAGCCTAAAGCGCCAACGCCTTGATCTTTAACGGCTTTAATCGCCGAATCCAACCGCACTGTACTGTCAGTAACGGAAAATTCGGAGTGCATTCGAAGGTGTACAAACTGAGGTTGCATGAATAAGACCAGATCAGATAAAAGAATTTAACGTTTTAAACCTCTAATTTTAACGGTCTTTAGCTATCATTGAGGGGTTATTTGAAGGAAAAAGACATGACAAATCCGTTATTAAACATTACCGATCTTGTTGACTTTGCTGCGGTTCGCCCCGAGCACGTTGTGCCTGGAATGACTTCTCTGATTGAAGAGGCCAAAAAAACCTTAAACCAAGTCACCGATCCTCAAACACCTGCTACCTGGCAAGATGTCATTGAGCCATTAGAAGAAAAAACATTGGCACTGTCTCGCGCTTGGGGTGTTGTTTCTCATTTAATGAGTGTTGTTGACACGCCAGAACTGCGTGAAGCCCATAATCAGGCCCTTCCCCTTGTGACACAATTTTGGATTGAATTGTCTCAAAGTACTTTGTCTGAAAAGTACAAGGCGATTAAAACTTCTGAAGCGTTCTCACAACTATCCGCAACCCGTCAACGAATCATCAACGAAGAGTTGATTGACTTTAAGCTTGCCGGGGCCTTTTTGCCATCAAAAGAAAAAGCAGAACTTAAGGCTGTGAAAGAAGCCTTGGCCCAAATGAGTCAAAAGTTCTCTGAAAATCTATTAGATGCGACCAATGCCTATGGTTTATTGGTTGATGACAAGAAGCATTTAGAGGGAATTCCCGCCGATGATATTGAGTCCTTTAAAGAAACGGCTCAAGCTGAAAATCGTGAGGGCTACAAAATCACCCTTCAAGTGCCGCATTATTTAGCCGTTTTGCAATATGCTCAAAACCGTCAACTTCGAGAAACCCTTTATCAAGCCTATGTGACACGTGCTTCTGAGCTCGACTTCGATGGCAAGTTCAACAATAACGATGTTATGACTCAAATTCTTGAACTTCGTCAAAAAGAAGCTCAACTTTTAGGTTACAAAAACTACGGCGAAGTATCTTTGGCAACCAAAATGGCCAAAACCCCTCAAGAAGTCGTTGAGTTTTTGATGGACTTAGCACAACGCTCATTACATCAGGCTGAAGAAGATATCAATGAAGTTAAGGCATTTGCCAAAGAAAAATTGGGTATTGATGACCCGCAAAGTTGGGACCTCCCCTTTGCAAGTGAAAAGCTTCGCGAAGAGCGTTACGCATTTTCTGACCAAGAACTCAAACAATACTTCACACTTCCCGCGGTCTTTAAGGGTCTCTTTGGCTTAGTCAATAAGCTTTTCGGCATCCGTATTGAAGAGGATCAAGCAAGCCTTTGGCACCCCGATGTGAAATTCTTCCGCATTGTTAATCCACAGGGCGAAAAAATTGCTCAATTCTACATGGACCTTTATGCTCGCCCCAGCAAGCGAGGTGGAGCATGGATGGACAATGACCGTACTCGCCATCGCCGTGATGGCAAGCTTCAAACACCTATTGCTTATCTTGTTTGCAACTTTGCCAAACCCGTTGGTGACAAGCCAGCACTATTGACGCACGATGACGTGCTGACACTATTTCATGAATTCGGTCATGGCTTACATCACATGCTCACTCGCGTCGAAGATTCTGCAGCAAGTGGCATTAACGGTGTCGAATGGGATGCTGTTGAGTGTCCTAGCCAGTTTATGGAAAACTTCGCTTGGGATTGGACGGTTTTACAAAACCTCACGGCCCACGTTGAAACCGGCCGTCCATTACCGCGAGACCTGTATGACAAGATGATCGCTGCTAAGAATTTCCAAAGTGCTATGGCAATGGTTCGTCAATTGGAATTCGGTCTTTTTGACATGCTACTTCATACTGAATTTGATCCGAAAAAAGACAAGATCCTAGACCTCTTACAACGAGTTCGAGATCATGTCGCTGTAACCAAGCAACCGGCCTATAACCGTTTCCCCAACTCCTTTAGCCACATCTTTGCTGGTGGCTATGCTGCCGGCTACTACAGTTATAAATGGGCAGAAGTGATGAGTGCTGATGCATTCTCCTTATTTGAAGAAACCGGTGTTTTAAATCCTGAAACAGGTAAGAAATGGCTCGATGAAGTTCTCTCTGTAGGAAGCTCTCGTCCGGCTTTAGACTCCTTTATCGCCTTCCGAGGTCGAGCTCCTCAAATTGATGCACTTTTGCGTCACTCGGGTATCAAGGATTTGAAATAACGCAATCATGGGGAAAACATTATGAAGTTAGCTACTTGGAACGTCAACTCATTAAAAGTGCGTTTACCTCACGTGCTTCAATGGCTTGAAACAACTAAAACAGACCTTTTGTGCTTGCAAGAGCTCAAAATGACCGATGATGTTTTCCCTATTGATGCTTTAAACGATGCTGGATATGGTGCTATTTTCGCTGGCCAAAAGACCTACAATGGTGTAGCTATTCTCTATCGTCAAGACACCGTTGAAGCCCCTCAAGACATTCAAGTAAATATTCCCGATTTTCTTGATGAGCAAAAGCGCCTGATTGCGGGCTCCTTTAAAACGACACAAGGGGATATTAGAGCCATTTGTGGTTATTTCCCCAATGGCGCAGAAGTGGGCTGTGATAAGTATGCTTATAAACTTGCGTGGTTAGCAAAACTTCAAACATTCGTTAAGAATGAGCTACAAAAGCACAATCAGTTGGCCTTATTTGGTGACTATAACATTGCACCTGATGATCGTGATGTCTGGAATCCCAAGGCATGGGAAGGCAATATTTTGGTTTCTCCTGCTGAACGCGGCGCCTTTCAAGCTTTACTCAATCTTGGCTTAAGCGATTCTTTCCGTTTGTTTGATCAACCTGAGGGGCTTTACACCTGGTGGGATTATCGAATGTTAGGATTTCAAAAAAATCATGGTCTTCGTATTGACCATATTTTAGTTAGTGATGCTTTGAAAACTAAAATCCAATCGGTTCAAATTGATAAAACTCCACGTAAGTGGACAAAGCCAAGTGACCATACTCCGTATCTCATCGAGCTGTGATCAACTCCCCATTAATCTATGGATCACTCCCGTTTGTCAAGGGTTAAGTTTCTAATATTCAAACGGGTTAATCTTTTTTTGAGTAAAAGTTATCCACGGATGGGCGCAGCGCTCATCCTCAATAATGGGCCGTAGCAAGCCCAGCGGTGGGTAACTTTTACGAACTCATTCTTACAAAACACTATCCTCATCATCTATAAGAGAGGCCACACAATCTTTCCCATCATTCACCTGCTGCATTTACACCGAGAGTTCCGTGTAGCTTTGGGCTTTAGTTTGTTATGCAACCTTACCCACTCTCATATGCCTGATGCAGTTTCTGTTCGTCAGGTCGATGGTTTGCCTTTGGCTTCATTCAGTTTCCACCTCACAGTGGACACCCTTGCCTCTGGCTATGCGCTTGGTGCTACCCCCTGCGCTCAGGACTTTCACCCGTTAGATTGTGCGCGTGCCGCGCACACGTAATTCATCCCCGCAATGAATTACGGGGATTTCTTACTGGTTTTCTTTAAATCTTTAATTGGACGGTCTTGTAGTGTTGGTGAATATTTTGAAAGGCAATCACAAGATCTCGAACTCCGTAGCACGTCATAAAAAACGCACTGACAGGGATGGCTGCATAACAAACCCTTACCTGCATCCAAGGAATCGACTGCATATAAGCTTGAGCTTTAAATACCCAAACCCAACCGTAATAACAAATAATGGCGTAGGTTGCTAATTCAATAAGACATACCACAATACGTGCAATATGCCCCACCAAGCCTTCCATGCGCTCAGTTAGTACTTCAACCACAAAGTGATTGCGTGTACGAACTAACTCCTGAGCTCCCAAAAAAATCATCCAAACCAAAAAGATCTGAATCCAGTCATCGGTTTGCGTAAAGTTGTACACAGGAACAAACCGAACAAAGACATTGAGCAAAAACATAATGACAATTGCTGCAAGTGAAATCACACACAGACTTCTTGTCACAAGGCTGACCGCATTGTCTACACGCTTTAATACTGAAACAATTCCCATATCACTCACCTACCCCACGATACGCGCAAGACTCAAAGATAATTCTGGTATAAATGCCACAGCAAAGGCCATCAAAATCATCAAAACAACGTACCCGATACTATCTTTGGCGATTTCCATTACCTTTTCACCTGTAATGCTTGCCATAACGTAAAGGTTAAGTCCCACCGGTGGAGTTAATACCCCTACAGCCAGTGCGATACACATCACAATACCTAATTGCGTGATGTCATAACCAAAACTCTTTGCAATAGGGACAAAAATAGGAACCGTAATAAGAAGAATTGCCGTCCCTTCCATAAAGCATCCCATAATCACCAAAATAAAAATGATGAGCATAAGGACCAAGGCCATTGAACTAAAGTTTGTCGACATAAAAGCAATGGCTTGCTGAGGGATACGTGTATAAAGAAGAACGTACTGGAAAAAGCCTGCCGTCGCAATCACAAACATCACCTTAGATGTTTGTTCAACTGTATCCCATAGGATTTTCGGAAGATCTTTAATCTTGATGGTCTTAAAGACAAAGAGCCCCAAAATAAAGACATAAAAGGAAGCGACTGCTGCGGCCTCAGTTGCTGTAAAGAGCCCTGCGAACATGCCACCAATCACAATAACGGGCGTTAATAATGCCCAGAAGGCATCTTTAAATGCATGCCAGCGCTCACCCCAGTCACTGCGTTCTATCTTTGCATAACCTCGACGATAGCAAATGTAAGACGACCACATCATAAACATGAGGCCTAATAAAATACCAGGAACAGCACCGGCAGCAAATAAGGCATTCACACTGGTTTGGGTTAAACCAGCATATAAAATTAATGTAATACTAGGTGGAATAATCGGACCTAAAGCGCCACCAGCAGCAATGGTGGCGCAACTAAAGGAGCGGCTATAGCCAGATTTTGTCATCTCACCAATAGCAATCATACCAATGCCTGCGGCACAAGCAGCGGCTGACCCCGACATAGCGGCCATCACCACACACGCAACGATTGCCGCATTAGACAACCCGCCCCAACGATGTCCTAAACACACCCGTCCAAAGCCAAAAAGGCTCTTAGAAATTCCCCCAACAGACATAAGATTGCCCATCAGTAAGAAAAAGGGAATGGACATCAAGGTAATACCGGAGACTTGCGAAAACATCCGCTGAGCCACCAAAAAGAGTCTAGAGGGATCGCCTCCGGCTATCAAAAAGGTAGCGATTGAGGCAAAGCCCATGGTAACGGCAGTTGTCACTCCAATTAGAAGTAGGCCCAATACCGCTGCAAAAATCATAAACATGACCATGGTTTCTGCCTCAATCCTTTTTTAATAATGTTGTTATGAACGACTAACGAGCTGCTTGAACAGCCTTCAAAAGCTCTTGCATTGCATCTTCGCCAGCTAACTCACCGACCTTCTTATAAGCAGGCTTCATCTTTTCGACAAAGGAAGCACGGTCTGGGTATGTCACATTCATGCCCTTCTTTTGCAATTGCTTCACTACAGATGCTTCACCATTGCTAATTAAGTCACGGGTAAGATTTTGTGCCTTAATCGCTTCTTCGGTCACAATCTTGCGATGCTCTTCGCTCATCCCTTCAAACGTGGTCTTATTAATCAACAAGACTTGACAGTCGAAGTAGTGATTGGTCATTGCCAATTGGTCTTGCGTCTCAAATAAAGAGTCCGCCAAAATCGTAAAGACCGGGTTTTCTTCACCAACCACCACGCCTTGCTTTAAGGACGTATAAAGCTCAGAGTAAGCGATGCGTTGCGTATTGGCACCAACAGCATCGAATGCAGCTAAAAGACCCGTAGAAGGCGGAACACGGATTTTTAAACCTTCCAAATCTTCAGCCTTATTCACGACAACACCCTTTGTGGTCGTTTGGCGGAAGCCATAGTCAAACATTGAAAGACCTAAAGCATCGTGCTCTTTCAATGAAGCATTCATCCAGCCCATCACAAAGCCGTCAATCACTTTATGGGCATGTTCATAGTCTTCAAATAAAAACGGAGCCGTCATGGCGTTAAGCTTCTTAGAGTACATGGCCATATTGCCCAAAGAGACAACGGCCATATCTAAAGCTCCCAATGTGATTTGTTCAGCCAATGCTGGTTGGTCACCTAATTCGCCAGATGGATAGACTTCAACCTTGACTTGTCCCTTGGTACGCTTTTGAACATTTTCAGCGAAAAGTAAAGCTGCTTGATGATGAGCGTGAGAAGTAGCTGCAGTATGAGCTAAACGCAATGTCGTATCATCAGCAAAGCAAGAGGATGCCATTGAGCAAACTGCAATGGCACCTGCACAAAGTGCCGTTAAAACTTTTTTCATATCAAAAACCTCTGAAAACAAGAAAAGAGATGTTGTCAGCCGACATTTTAACCTGAGAGCGTAGGATTACTCTCATCAATAAAAAAATCAAACCTTCTTTAAGGGAAAACACCTTTAAAGCAAACGTTTTTCCAAAAATTAGGTCACTAATTAATCGGGTGAATTAAGCGCAAACTTTCAAACATCGGACGGTGCTTCCACTCTGCCTGACTGATTAAACAGTACCAGTCATACATTGGGGAATTTTCACGAGCAATTAGGCTAATGGATTGATCAACCAATAATGCGTCAAATGCCGCACTTAAACTCGTTGTATGAGGAGGCACGATCAGACTCCACCGTTCATCGTTTTTACGGTCTGCTTCAAGTTTGCCTACGTAACCAACTTCAGCTAAGCGCTCCAGGACACTTCCAGCCGCTTCCGGATAGGAGTCAACAGCTTGACACAAACGCTGAATCGAAACAGCATTTTCACCTTGTTCTTGTGCGATCATTAATGCCTGCAAAAGTGCGATACCCGTAATAAAATCATTGCCCGTTTTATGATGATCGGCAAAACGACCACTAGTGAGCATAGGAATGGTCGCAGCAATGGCTGCCCCCGCCAAAACGAAGAGCCAAGAGAGGTAAATCCACAGTAAGACCACTGGAATAACAGCAAATGTGCCGTAAATGGTTGTCAAAGGTCCCGAGCTTAAATAAATACTAAAACCCCACTTTACCCCAATGGCTAAGACCGTCACAATGCCTGCGCCAATGAATGCATGAGACCACTTTACTTTACAGTTCGGCACATAAACATAAATGGCGGCATAAAAGAATGTTTGAATTAAAAGTTGAATAGCCACAGCAATCCAACCCGGAATACTACCTTGCATTCCGATATTGAGCTGAGACAGAAAGTTCGTAATAGAAAGACTAACCAAAATGACAGCTGGCCCAACCGTCAAAAGCGCCCAATACAAAAGTACGCGTTGCATAATATGACGCATTTGGCGGACATGAAAAATGCGATTTAACGTCGTATCAATCGTATTAATAAGCAACAAAGCGGTTGCACCGAGACCGGCTAAACCAAAAATAGTCAATCCTTGTGCGTGACCCGTGAAGTCTCGAACATACTTCAAAATAATTTGACCGTACGCCTCGGGTAAAAAGTGCGAGAAAACTAAAGACTCTAACTCTGCTCGCCGTTGGGCAAACTCTGGGAAAACAGCAAACATGACCAAGATGACGGCCAACAAAGGAACTAGAGACAAAACCGTCGTTAGGGTCAAAGATGAGGCGACCTGATTAAGTTGAGTATCACGAGCTCGCTCCATGACAAAATCATAGAGCTCAAAGACTAACTCTTTTAATGGCTTTCTTTTATAAGCGTCCCAATCCCATTCCCACTGCATAACGGCTCCGCGCAAAATGCGATATATTACAAGAGAACTATCTTAATTTTAAGACAAAATCCCTATGTCATTGATTAATGAACTAAAAAATTTACTCGGGCGCTATGCTCTCGTAGAAAATAATGAAAAAGCCCCCTATCTCACCGATGAGCGAGGTCGATATCACGGAGATGCAATCGCAGTGGCTCTACCGTCCTCTCATGAAGAGGTTGTTGAGGTTATGAAGATTGCCGCCCACTATGGTGTCTCGGTTGTCACTCAAGGCGGCAATACTTCAACAGTTGGGGGATCCGTCCCCCTTGCTAACGCCAACTCCATTGTTCTTTCACTAAAGCGCATGAGACAGATCATTCATGTTGATCCCGTGAGCGACACGATTCATGCCCAGGCAGGGGTCACACTCACCGAAATTCACAAAGCGGCAGAGAATATCGATCGACTCTTCCCATTACGTTTAGCCAGTGAAGGCACTGCAACCGTTGGTGGCCTTTTAGCAAGCAATGCTGGAGGCACAGAAGTTCTTCGCTATGGCATGACTCGAGACTTGGTTCTTGGCTACCGTGCTGTTCTTGCCGATGGACGAGAAATCAATGAACTCACAAGCTTGCGAAAAAATAATTCAGGTTACGATCTTCGTGATCTCCTCATTGGCAGTGAAGGCACTTTAGCTGTTATTACCGAGGCTATTCTGAAACTGCACCCTCTGCCACTTGACCGTAAAGTTCTCTTTTTGTCTCTACGAGATCTCAAAAGTGTTGAAGTTGTTTTTAATGCCTTTAACGCAAAAATGCACGCACAAATGTCTGCCTTTGAGTTAATGGGACGTCCTACACTCAATAAGCTGGCTCTTATGATGCCAGAAGTACGGCAACCAAACATTGAAAAAACGGATTGGCATGTCTTTATTGAATGCTCTTACTTTGAATCCAATCCTGATACAAGTGTGCTTGAGTCAGTCTTAGAAAACCTAATGCAAGATGGCTTTGTGGTTGATGGAGCAATTAGCGAAACTGAAGAAGATGCTGAAGACTTCTGGCGAGTTCGTGAAAGTATTCCCCCAGCCCATAAAAAAGCCGGCGGTAACGTCAAGCATGACATCGCACTGCCACGACACCGTTTAGTGGAATTTGTCGAGACTGTCTGCGCTCAATTAAAAGAGCGTTATGCCTGGTTAGAACCCTCTGTGTTTGGGCATTACGGCGATGGGAACCTTCATTTCAATATGGGAGTGGCTCACCCGCATGATCCAAAGTTGGTCTTTACCGTAGAAAAAGACATCCATGCGTTTGTTTATGAAAAAGTTATCGCCATGGGAGGTACGATCAGTGCAGAGCATGGAATTGGACAACTGAAACGCGAAGCAATGCGTATGGCGAAGGACCCTGTGGCACTAGATATGATGAAAGGCATCAAAAAAATCTTTGATCCCGAAAATCGCTTAAATCCCGGAAAGCTTTTGCCTTAACGAAAAAGACAAGGAAAAACCTTGTCTTTTTCGTCAGAAGCTCAGAAATTATGCTTCAGTCGTAACTTGCGTTGTTGTCTCAACTGCATCGGTAGATTTTTCTTCCGGCTGATTGAGCTCTTCGAGAGTCACGGGCTTCTCTGGCTTTGGGCCCGGTTCAAGCACGGCAATACTTTCCACGTGACCGGTGTGCGGGAACATATTCATCACACCAGCAGCGCGGATGTGCCAACCACCCTCATGATGCAAAATGGCACAATCGCGAGCCAATGTCGCAGGATTACAAGAAACATAAACAATACGCGGAGGACGCTTATCGGTTGCCGCTAACGTGCGAGCCAATTCCAAAGCACCTTCACGTGGAGGGTCAATCAAGACGCGATCAATACCGTCCATTTTTTCCCACAAACGATCCCAGTCTTCCGTGCTCCAGGTAAAGAGGTTACGGGCAACAAACTCCGTCTTATCGCCTAAGCCATTATCAATAGCACCCGCTTTAGCTCTCTCAACCAATTGATCACTTCCCTCAATGCCAACAACGCACTTAGAGCGTACAGCCAAAGGCAACGTAAAGTTACCTAAGCCACAGAAGAAATCGGCAACATGATGTTCTGGCTTAACATCCAAAAGATTAATGGCACGAGAAACCATCGTTTCATTCAATCGATGATTGACTTGAGTGAAGTCGGTGGGCTTAAAGGTGATATGGACACCAAATTCCGGCAACTCCAACTTCAAGGCTGTTAAGTCAGATGGTTGCATCGGATAACAAGAGTCCGGTCCCTTCGGTTGTAACCAGATGCTCACACCATGCTCTAAAGAGAAGGCTTCAAAGGCACGCATATCTGCATCAGAAGGCGTCTCCAAAACTCGCATCACTAAAGCAATGGCACCGTTACCTCCCATTGCTACTTCAATTTGGGGCAAACGTTGACGAATCGTTAAACCTTCAACCAAATGACGCAATGGTACTAAGAGGTCGCTGACATCACGAGGTAAAATCTTACATTCAGTCATGTCTGCCACGTAGCTGGAAGACTTTTCATGAAAGCCCACCAAAACGCCGCCCTTTTTTGCAACGTCACGAACGGTTAAACGTGCACGATGGCGATAGTGCCAGAAGGGGCCAAAAATCGGCGCTAAAACCGTCTCAGGCTTCACCTTACCAATGTGCCAAAGCGCATCGAGCATCACGCGTTGCTTAATCGCTACTTGAGCATTAGGCTCCAAGTGTTGCATGGCACAACCACCACAGCACCCCGGCTCCAAACCAAAATTTGGACAACCAGGTTTCACACGCAACGATGACTCTTTGAGAATTTGCACCACTCGACCGCTTTCATAGCTTGGCTTATTACGAATGCGTTCATAGACGACGCGTTCTTTCGGTAAGGCGCCCTCAACAAAGACCACTTTGCCTTCACGGTGAGCAACGCCACGACCTTCTTGATCGAGCGATTCAATGTCGACCGTAAATTTTTCATAAACCTTAGGAGTTCGAGCCATACCAATGTCCCTTTAATGCAAATCAAATATGGTAATCAAATAAAAGAACCCGCAGCAGAGGATCCGTCGCATGCGGGCTCATAAAAATTAAACCGACAGTTTAATTATTGTGGCAAATATTTCAACGGATCCACGGGCTTATCGTTATAACGCACCTCAAAGAGTAAATTCACACTCTTGCTGTCACTATTGCCCATCTTTGCGATCTCTTGACCGGCCTTCACCTCCTGACCTCGCTCTACAAGGACTTCACTGTTATGTCCATAAACGGTAACAGCACCTTCACCATGAGACACAATAACGAGCTTGCCGTATCCAGAGACATTATCGCCAATGTAAAGTACTCGACCATCAGCAGCGACCTTGATGGGATCCCCCATATTGCCAGCAATTTCAATACCCTTACTGCCGGCATCAGTAAAGTTTGTCAAAATCGTGCTACGAGGCACCGGCCAAGCGAGCTTTGTTTTGCCCAACAATTGCTGTCCGGCTGGTGCCGCTTGAGTCGTAGGCGTAACAGCGGGGGTTGCTGCTGGCGTAGCTGTAGTGATAGTGACGCTTTGTGTCGGCGTTTGATCAAGCGTTAAATCAACCTCTTCACCCTGAGCTTCAACAGGTTCTGCCTGTGCGATAGGAGCCACGCCTTGCGGAGCAAGCGTTTGTACGGCACCAGTGCGCGCTGCCGTAATATTTAACACCGTACCGATTGAAACTTGTGTTGGATCTGTAATGCCGTTAGCGCGAGCTAATTCCGTTGGATTGCAACCATGACGCACTGCGATAGAGTAAAGAGTATCACCCGCTTGAACCACATAAGTTTCACCCGTTGTCGTCACAGCGCCAGTAGCCATAGAGCCAGACGCTCCTGTGCGATCATAGACGGGAGCGCCCGTATTTTGTAAAGCACAACCGGCCAAAACCGATGATACAGCGGCCGCGCAAACCAAAAGACGTAAATTCATCACTTTTTCCTCTTAATGAGCTTCGATAATACGAGCTCTTTTCTTTTTCAGTGTATTAACGAGTCAACCAGCTCTCAACACCAGCGACTTGTGTGTAATTCGTTAAATCAACTTGCAAAGGCGTTACCGACACAGCATTCATCTGTGTAGCCCAGAAGTCCGTCCCTTCTCCACGGTCTTTGGGTTCTCCTGCCGCCCCCACCCAGTAAATCGGAAAGCCCCGAGGACTCATTTCTTTAATCACAGATTCCGGATGATGGCGTCGTCCTAAACGCGTTGCTACCATACCTTGAAGCTCTGCGTATGGTAAGTTGGGAATATTAACATTTAAAAGCTGTGCGCCATTAGCAACAGGATCTCTTCCCTCTAAAAAGCGCTCCACCAGTTCTTGAGCAACGCGAGCGGCACTTTCCAAATGATCCCAGCCACGATGGATTTGAGAAAACGCAATGGCATCAATACCGAAAAGATACCCCTCAATGGCAGCGGCCACTGTACCGGAATACATAGTATCTTCGCCCATGTTTTGTCCACAGTTAATGCCAGAGACAATCAAATCGGGTTTTTCATCCAACAGTCCAGTTAAAGCCACGTGAACACAATCGCTTGGCGTCCCATTAATCGCAAAAACACGCTCTTCAACTTCCTGAATCATCAACGGACGAGTCAACGTCAAAGAGTTACTTGCAGCACTTTGGTTAAATTCCGGCGCTACGACCGTCACCTCACCAAAACGCTTCATGGCTTGAGCTAACGCCTTAATGCCGGCTGCTGAATAGCCATCATCATTGGAAACTAAAATACGCATGGATTTTTCTTCAGAAAATTAGAGGAATATTAGTCCTCACACATGCTATCAATGATAGCGTAATTGACATGATGTCGGCTTACAAAAAAGCAGAAAGAAGGCTTGAATTTGTTAGAAAATCTTCATTAATCCGTAGCCTATAGCCGCATATCGAAAAGCCTTTCCAATCAAAATAGCAAGAAGGACTTTTAACCAATAAATTTTGAGCCAACCCGCCGCTACGGGTAACGCATCCCCAATCAATGGCAACCAAGCAAAAAGTAGTGCCCATGCTCCGTATTTCTCACACTGTTTTATGGCGCGATTATCTATATTTTTGGGTAAGAATCTACCTATGGCGTAACCCGTCATAGAGCCTGCGGTATTAGCAAGCGTTGCGGTTACAAAAGCGACAAAAAATGCTTCAGGATAGTTGTGAAGGACTAAAAGAAAAACAGCCTCACTGCCGCCCGGAAAAAGCGTTGAAGAAACAAATGCGGATGTTGCCAACGCCCATAGAGCGGCAGATAAGGTCATAGTCATAAATAAAAAATTTTAATGCTCTTTAACAAGGACATTTGTAATATCTATAGCTGGATCTGGCGACAATTTAATTTGTTTTATCTTTTCTGATAAACCAAAGTCAGTTTTATCATTAACTCCATCAAACAAATCATACTCAGGAACCTGGGGGTTCTTTATTTGTAGCCAATTGGCAAGTCCTGCAGTAAATAACAATCCCGATTTTTTTGAATTAAGAACTTCGCGTTGTGTCGCATCAGAGTCGATTCGAATAAGAGGAACATCATAATGCAATTTACTGGCGTAGTTATTATTGATATAGATTTTTCCATCCAATTCTCGGTGCACTTGCCCATGGTCACTAAAGTACAAAATAGAAAAACTCCTCCCAGTCTTAGCTTCATGTTGTTTCATTTGTTCATAAAGACGACTTAAAAATAAATCAGTCTTTTTAATAGTTGATACATAACAAGCTACATAACTCAGTTTTTGATCTTGAACTTTATATTGCTCTGGAAAATCATCCAGCCTTGAGCATGCATCAGGATGAGAACCAATGGTATGAAGAACGAATAAACGACTTCCGCCATTTGTAACGGTCCTTAATTCCTTGGATAAAATTTTTAGTAATACAAAATCCGATAAATTAACTTTATCGTAGGCTCCCTTATTGGGGAAAATAGACTTATTAGCTCTGTGTCCAATAGACGAAATTGGCGTGTCATATTGCCCAATATAACCTTGATTAGAGATCCAGGTGACATCTATACCAGCACTTTTTGCTAGATCAACAAAATTAAAATCATAGCGAGGTTGCCAAGTCTCCTGGATACCGTGCGTCAGCATCAATCTCAAAGAACCAATCGTGTATGTTCCGCCTGCAGTCAAACCATCAACAAAAACCCCTGGAACATTATCTAAAAATGGCGTATTTCTTATGGGATAACCATAAATATGAAAATAATCCTTTCTTGCTGATTCACCTATCACTAATACAAAATCTCTATTTTTTGTTTGAGAAAGACTTTGCCCCCAAGAACTCTTATTGGCATATTTTTCTAATTCGCTAATTGAGCTCTCCAAATCATTGACAGCAGTGATTGAACGATTTATGAACTCTGTTGGTCTAAGAAGAAAGACCAACGTCCCAATCACTAAACACACATAGGTTTTATTCCTCCAAGGCTTTAAATTCACAAAAGTCGCTATGTAATAAGCTATAAAAGGAAGCAAGATAATAGATAGGGCTTTTATATAACTTGAGAATGATATTAATGATAAAAATTCAATACTCTCAGCGACGTCTGTTGAGTATAGAGAAATTACAGCCTGTAAATCCGGACTGCCGTATTCAAATCCAATTGGAGAATATATGCTAACTAAAATGCTAGTAGGCAGAATCAAAAAGTAAAAACTTTTCTTAGATGCACATAAAAGAGTAATAAACAGCGTCAGCGCTAAAGTTTTTCTGCTAGAAAAATGATCACCAAGCCCTGTTAATGCAAATCTTGCGAAAAAATAGCAACAAGCAATGTAAAGAAGAACCGCTGCTATTTTTAAACATATCAAAACAGCTGATTTAGAAAACAGTTTATTAAATGCTTGCTTTAGAACCACAGAGAGAGTCGATAATGAATTATATATGGGGGGGGCATTTTAATACACCTAAATATAAAAATTGCCCCAGATTTTAACACCCCTCCCTCAAAACTGCTTTATAGTTCCACATCAATGGGCTCGCCCATTGTATAGAAATGACCACCAGCCACATAATGAAGTGTGCTCATACTTTTATCGGCTTTTTCAAACAACCAACGTCCATCTCGATAGATTCGGTCATCAGCCCAAGCGGCTACGCACTCCCCAATAAACAAATCATAGGTTTTTTCATTATGGGGTTCCGGTAACACTTTAAAGATCATCCAGGCAGCGCAATCTTTGACCAAAGGCATATCAAAGCCATCAACCTTAAAAAACTCTGCTCCACTCTTTTCTAACTTTTCTTTGTCATCATGCTTACTAACCGAGCCAAGATAAAGCGTTTCTTTTGCAATGGCTCTTGTTGGTAGCATTAAAGCAAAGTAGCCTGACTTTTCTACCAAGTGACGAGTGAAATGAGACTTATCAATCACTACCGTTGCTTTACACGACACTAAATCTAAAGCACATACCCAAGCGGCAGGCATCACGTCGGCATTCTCTTCATAACATGCAGAAACCAATGTTGTAGCCCCGATGTTTAATAACTTGTGAACTACCTCTGAATAAATTCAGAGGCTTCATGGGACCTGACTGAATCGGTA
>Lana_p2__coassemble_179_pt1 | contig 50154 bp, 44 predicted proteins | sample Lana_p2__metabat2_high_PE_010 | metagenome-assembled genome bin Lana_p2 | reverse complement strand
CGCCGAATTGTTGGGCGAGAACCGTCGTGATAGCAGCCGTCAACGTCGTCTTACCATGGTCGACGTGACCGATCGTGCCCACGTTAACGTGGGGCTTGGTGCGTTCAAACTTGCCTTTTGCCATGGCTAACTCCTGAACAAATTAAATAATTAATCCTCGCACACGCGAGATAAAAGAAACTGGTGCCCATGACGCGGATCGAACGCGTGACCTCTCCCTTACCAAGGGAGTGCTCTACCACTGAGCCACATGGGCTGAATTTTTCCGGGATTGTCCACTGAATTGTGGAGCGGGTGAAGGGAATCGAACCCTCGTCATAAGCTTGGAAGGCTTCTGCTCTACCATTGAGCTACACCCGCCTAAGTGTGAGGATTTTGATACTTCCCGCTAACAACCTCGGTGTCGCCGCCTCAACAACGATCGCTTGGTGGAGGGAGATGGATTCGAACCATCGTAGGCGTAAGCCAACAGATTTACAGTCTGCCCCCTTTAGCCACTCGGGCATCCCTCCGTAGCGAGAATGGAATTATGGAAAACTTTTAATCCCTTGTCAAGTACTTTTTTAAAATTTTTGAAAGGCTTCTACTATTAGAAGAAAAAAACCACCAAGAATCAAGTATGTAGCAAATTCACTTAACCATGAAAAAATTTTATTTTTTTCTTTATTTTTCTCACGTTCCTTCATCAATAGTGCATCTAACTCCTCTACACTCGAGGCATTTAGCAAATCATTGAAGTTAATTCTGGCCATATTGCCCAATCCAGCAATGAGCTTTATTGATGCGCCAACACAAATAAATGCCATTGCTAGATCACCCTGCATATAAACAGATATACCTGCTCCTGCTAATCCTGCAGAAATAATAATTGTGATCAGTTCAAACTTATTCACACAACACTCCTTTATTTAATGGCCATGTTATACCACACAAGCTATTCCTTCATTTCATGTTCGGCTGTTACACTATGGGCACACAAGGAATAATTACGATGTTTTTATCACTCAAAGATCAACTGCTATCGTACGGTATGATTGCCGTTGCACTGCAAATCAGCTTTATAGTTGGTGTTACTTTACGTGTAATGCTCACACGCCATCCACCAGGCAGTGCTTTCGCCTGGATTTTATTAACTACGCTTCTACCATATGCTGGCTTTTTGCTCTACCTTCTTTTAGGCGAAAGAACGCTTGGACGTTGGCACGCCCTCAAATTACGCAAAGCGATGCGGAAAAAGCGCCAACAATTTCGTCAAATCTCTCATACTGAATCACGCTCCCCGATTGCCTATCGCGGACTTTCTCGTATGGCCACCAGACTCGGCAAATACCCATTAACCATTGAATCATCCCTACATCTTCTCGATGACTCTGACGAAGCTTTAACACGCCTAGAGGCTGATATCGACAATGCGAAAGAATTTATTCTGATGGAGTTTTACATTTGGGATATCGGAGGTAAAGCAGACAACATCTCTGCGGCTATTGTGCGAGCTGCTAGACGAGGAGTTAAGTGCTATGTCCTTGTCGACTCCATCGGATCCAGACGTTTCCTTAAAAGTGACTGGGTTTATCTTTTTAAAGATGCCAATGTTCATCTTGAGGAGGCGCTCCCCGTAAACCTCATCAGTGCGCTTCTGGCCCGTGCTGACATACGGCTACATCGAAAAATTGTGGTGATCGACAATCAAATTGGCTACAGCGGTAGCTTAAATATGGTTGATCCTCAATTTTTCAAATCAAATTCCTCCTCAAGCCAATGGATCGATGCCATGGTACAGGCCAAAGGAGAAATTGTTGAAAGTCTCTATCAACTCATTGAATTTGATTGGGAAGTTCTTACAGATTCAAAAGAACAACTTCCCAATAAAAAACTCAAAGAATTTGAATTCGATGAAAAAGACCAAGCAATCGTCATGGTCGTACCATCTGGCCCGGGCACCAGTCATGATGCTAATCAGCGAATTATTTTGCAAGCAATCCATGAGGCTAAAAAGGAGATTCAAATCGTTACACCGTATTTCGTCCCTGGTGAGGCGTTAGCTCTTGCTCTTCAAAATGCTGCAATAAGAGGTGTTAAAGTCACCATTATCCTGTCGGAAAAAACAGACTCTTCTTTAGTGAGTTATGCTGCCCGACGTTATTTTGATGACCTTTTGCAATCTGGGGTGGAAATCCAACTCTATCACTCAGGCGTTTTACACACGAAGAGCATTGTTATTGATGGTACTTTATCCCTTTTTGGCACTGTTAATATGGATGTAAGGAGCTTGCACTTAAATTACGAATTAATGCTCATGGTCATGGACAGAGAGTTTGCACAAAAGCTAGAGACTCTCAATCAATCTTACGTTCACGACAGTTCTAAATTAATTCCCCATATTTGGTATCGACGCGGCCTTTGGGAACGAACAAAAGAAGGGGCAAGTTACCTACTCTCACCCCTTTTATAACTGACTTCTTTTAATGCTCGCTTGGACGCTGCTTTTCTTCTACAACAACTGCGTCCTCAACATCTTGAACTTGGCTGCGAAAACGCTTGGGAGCTTGTTCTTCATCTTCCTGATGGGTTCTAGAGCCAAATGGGTTGGCACTTTGTGGATTAATTCTCATATCTTCATTCATCTCGCGCATTCGTGCTAATGGATCACCATACATAGCTCGATAGATCAATCCGCCAATGATTGTCACCACTACAAGACCCAAAATGATCAAAGCAACCACACCAATGACTGGCAAAAGCAAAACCCCAATTCCCACCATCGCAGCCAGCACTGCAATGCTAACCAACAAGCGTAAGAAAGGATTTTGTGGCCCCGGGTTGGAACCTCCTCGATAGATATAAATGGGCATGTCTTTGTTTTTCCCTTAAAATTCCTATTAATCTCAGCGCTAACTTTAGCGATTGCTTATAACCTTTGTCCATTACAAAGGTTTCTATTCTTAATTTTGAATATACAGCAAAAAGTCTTGAAATTTATCCATTTTTTCCTGTTATTAACTCCCAATTAGAGCAAGACCCAAAACACTTGGATACAATTTCATATTTTAATTGTTGTATTCTTCACTTTTTCGCAACGAATCGTTCGCAAATTTTTGCTTTTTTAGCGAAAATTAAGGCACTTATGAAAACATTATCTGAAAATAATCTGCCTGACGTTCAGTCGAGCGTCGATCCTCGTAACATCGATATCGAGTATGTCGGTGTACGCGGAATGGAACTGCCTGTGTCTGTGCAATCCTCTACTGGATTACAACATACTGTTGCTAAGATTGGCATGTATGTTGGTCTTGATGCCTCAAAAAAGGGCACACACATGTCTCGTTTTCTTGGTTTATTGAGTAACCATCAGACGCCGATTTCCCATCAAAGCCTCGTTGATTTAATGCAACAAATGCTCCAAAACTTGGATGCAATCGAAGGCAAAATTGAGTTGGAGTTTCCATTTTTTGTTAAAAAGGCAGCTCCAGTTTCCAAACTGGAAAGTCTTATGAATTACCAAGTCCGTTACGAAGTGATTCAACGTAATGGACAGTTGCATGTATTGCAAACTACGGTTGTACCAGTAACAAGCCTTTGTCCTTGCAGCAAAGAAATTTCTCGTTACGGCGCACATAATCAACGCTCTCATATCACAATCACAATTCGTTGTAATGATGGTCAAGTGTCATTAGAAGACCAAATTCGTTACGCTGAAGAAAGTGCTTCTTGTGCTTTGTGGAGTCAATTAAAGCGAGTTGACGAAAAATTCGTCACTGAACGTGCGTACGAGAATCCCAAATTTGTAGAAGATTTGATCCGCGATGTTGCTGTGGCTTTGAATGCTGATTCGCATATCTTAGCTTATCGGATTCAGGCGGAAAACTTTGAATCAATTCACAACCACTCCGCCTATGCTCAAATTAGCAAAGGTGTACTTTAGTCTAAGTCTTTGTGGTTTGTGATCCCTTCTGTACCCTAAAAAAGGGCAGAAGGGTTTTGTACATTATTGAATTACTAAAACGTTGGATTAACTGTTATGTTACTTGAACAAAAAAAGGCGATTCACGGCCTCTTTAGCCAAGCTCTCACTACCCTCGGTGTGACTGACATTAATGTCATTTTGGAACGTCCTAAAGTCGCTGAACACGGTGATTTGGCTTGTAATGTTGCAATGCAATTGGCTCGAGCTTTAAAGAAAAATCCTCGTGAAATTGCTAATAATTTAGTGAAAACACTCCAAGACATGCCGGAAACTGCCTCCTTGGTGGAAAGCTTTGAAATCGCAGGTCCTGGCTTTATCAACATGCGTTTGAGCAATGCCGCCAAGTCAGCTGTTGTCTCCAAGGTTCTTCGTGAAGGTGAAAGTTTCGGTCAAAGCCACGAACATGACGGTGAAAGCATCCTTATTGAGTACGTCTCTGCCAATCCCACGGGACCTTTGCATTTAGGTCACGCCCGTCAGGGAGCTTTAGGTGATGTCCTTTCCAACCTAATGAAGACTCAAGGGTGGAATGTGTGTCGTGAGTTCTACTACAACGATGCTGGCGTACAAATCCAAACATTAACCACTTCTGTTCAATTGCGAGCCAAAGAAATTTTAGGCGAAACCATTGAGTTCCCAGAAAATGGTTATCAAGGACTTTATATTAAAGATATCGCACGCGACTTCTTGGATAAAAAGACAATCCAAACGCGTGAGGGACAATCAATTACCGCTAGCGGAGATGTTAACGATGTTGACAATATCCGCTCATTCTCTGTTGCCTATCTGAAAAATGAACAAGATAGCGACTTAAAAGCTTTAGGTGTTGGCTTCGATAATTTCTTCTTAGAAAGCTCTTTGTATACCGATGGCTTGGTTGATCGTGCTGTTAGCGCTATGGTGGAGTCTGGTTACACCTATGAACAAGATGGTGCATTATGGTTGCGTACGACAGACTTCAAAAAATTCGGTGATGATAAAGACCGAGTCATGCGCAAAAGCGATGGCCATTACACATACTTCGTTCCGGACGTTGCTTACCACCTCAAAAAATTCGAGCGCGGTTTCGTTAAAGCTGTCAATATTCAAGGTTCTGACCACCATGGTACGGTTGCCCGTGTTCGCATCGGCGTACAAGTAGCTGGTAAGGTACTTGGCTTGGACTTACCTGAAATTTTCCCTGACTATGTTCTGCACAAGATGCTTAAAGTCGTCAAAGAAGGACAAGAAGTCAAGATGAGTAAGCGTTCTGGTTCTTATGTGACATTACGCGACTTAGTAAATTGGGTTGGTAAAGACGCTGCTCGCTTTTTCTTAGTGAGCCGCAAGGCCGATAGTGAATTTGTCTTTGATATTGACTTGGCATTGTCTCAATCGGACGAAAATCCTGTTTATTACCTACAGTACGCCCATGCTCGCATTTGCTCCGTTTTAGCTCAAGCTAAAGAAAAAGGGTTTACTGTTCCAAGCACACAAGAAGCAGCTGACGCAGACCTTAGTGTTTTGAATGAAAAAGCAGCTTCTGCTTTGATGGCCCGTTTGAGTGAATTCCCTGAAACACTTTCTTTGGCTGCAAAAGATTTTGCACCTCACTCATTGTGCTTCTATTTAAAGGATTTAGCAGGCGACTTCCATGCTTTCTATAACGCCGACCGCATCTTGGTCGACGATAAAGCAACTCGCAATGCCCGCTTAGCTCTCTTACTTGCCACGCGTCAAGTGTTGCGCAATGGCTTGAACTTGCTTGGCGTAAGCGCTCCCGAAAAAATGTAAGGATAAGCTATGGCAATTAACTCCTCCAAGGGTGGTCTTTGGTCCGGCATTTTAATTGGCACTGCTGTTGGCTGTACCTTGTCTGCAATCGTTGCATTAGCTATTACTAATGCTCCGATTCCTTTTGTCGAAAAGGTGCAAAAGTCAGCAACACCCGTTGATGCCTCTGCTCTTGATGGCAAAGATCCTAATGCCGCCCTTTACGACAGCAAAACTCGCTCTGCAGCTGAAGAGGCACTTTCTGAAATTAAAACAGTTGAAGCACCAACAGCAAATCGTTTAGCTGAAGAAAATGCTAACTCTGTTCAGAATAATGGAACAACATATCGCATCCAAGCTGGCGCTTTCCGCAACGAGAAGGATGCTATTAAAGTTCAATCTGACCTGGCTTTCATCGCTCTTGAGGCTGATGTTGTGAAATCAACTGATGCAGGAACGACTCTGTACAGAGTGATTCTTGGCCCCTTTGAAACAGCAAAAGAAGCCAATGAACTGCAACAACGTCTCTCAGCCAACGGCTTTGATTCTATGGTTGTTCGCAATAAACAATAAGACTTAGAATGCGTAATTGGTTCTTAGGCTTGTTAATGCTTTTCATCGGTTCTGTCGCTTCTGCGACAGAACCGGTTGAGGGCAAAGACTATATATTAGTCAAACCCCAGGCCCCTACATCTTCTGAAAAAATCGATGTTATCGATTTTTTCTCCTATACCTGTGGACATTGCTTCCGCCTCTCCCCTTTAATTGAAACTTGGAACAAACAGCTTCCTCAAGACGTACATCTAATTCGCAGTCCTGTAGCTTGGGATGGCTCTTCTCAGTTTCTAGCCAACGTTTACTTCACCTTTGAAGCCATGAATCATCTTGATGATTTACATCCTGCCTTTTGGCAAGATATTATGGCAGGCAAAATTACAAGTTCAGACTCTATGAACCAGTGGCTTAAGTCTCATGGTATTGAACCAAAGACTTGGGATGAGGTATATGAGTCTTTTGCTGTTAAATTAAGCACACAACAAGCTGCTCAACGCTGGCAGGATTATCAATTGGACGCAACGCCCTATATTGGTGTTGCAGGTAAGTATCTCACCGCTCCTCATCTAGCAGGATCACGCCAAAAGACAATTGAGGTTCTTAATTGGCTCATCGAAAAAGAGCGGAAAGATCGTCAGAAAAATCATTAATTACGAGGTTTACGATGCACATTGATGCTTCAATTTTTAAGGCCTACGACATTCGTGGCATTGTTGACAAAACATTAACAACTGAGGCTGCCTTTGCAATCGGCCAAGCCTTGGGCTCTTTAGCCAAAAGCAAAGGGGTTGACACTATGTGTGTGGGCCGTGATGGCCGTTTATCGGGCCCCAAACTTGCCGACAGTTTGATGCAGGGCATTACGGACCAAGGCATTAATGTGAAATCCATCGGTTTAACACCAACACCTGTTCTGTATTTTGCAACAGTTCTAACCAATACGGGTTCTGGTGTAGCTGTCACTGGCTCACACAATCCTCCCGAATACAATGGTCTAAAAATGATGATGGCCAAAGAGACTCTTTTCGGGGATGGCATCCAAGCACTACGTGCCGATATTGAAAAGGGTATTGAATCGTCTAAGCACAAAGGCGCTATTGAAGAAATTGACGTGATTACCCCTTACCTTGAAAAAGTAACATCTGATGTCAAGCTCACTCGTCCAATGAAAGTGGCTATTGACTGTGGCAATGGTGTCACTGGTCCCTTGGCCACAGAATTGTTTAAACGTCTTGGCTGCGAGGTCACAGCCTTATTTACAGACATTGATGGAGATTTCCCTAATCACCACCCCGATCCTTCTAAACCAGCTAATTTGAAGGACTTAATTGAATGTGTTCAGAATTCTGATGTGGAATTAGGATTGGCTTTTGATGGTGATGGCGACCGTTTGGGTGTTGTCACCAAATCAGGGCAAATTATTTACCCTGATCGACAAATGATGCTTTTTGCAGCTGACATCCTTGAGCGTCACCCAGGTGAACGCATTATTTACGATGTCAAGTGCACACGCCGTTTAGTTCCCTGGATTAAGGAGCACGGTGGCATCCCAACAATTTGCTGTACTGGCCACTCCTTGGTTAAAGCTAAGTTGAAAGAAACTCAGGCTCCCTTTGCTGGAGAAATGAGCGGCCACTTATTCTTTAACGACAAACGCTGGCCTGGTTTTGACGACGGTCTTTATGCTGGTGCTCGTATTCTCGAAATCCTATCTCGATACGATAATCCATCGGCCGTACTTGAGGCGCTGCCTACTGCAGTTAACACACCTGAATTACATATCGAAATGGCTGAGGGTGAGAATAAGCGTTTCGTTCAACGTCTACAAAACGAATTGCATTTTGATGATGCGACTGACATTATCAAAATTGATGGTATTCGCGTTGAATGGGAAGATGGCTTTGCCTTAGCCCGCTCATCTAATACAACCCCTGTCGTTGTATTACGCTTAGAAGGCGATACAGTTGAGGCTCTAAAACGTATTCAAAAACGCTTTGCTCAAGCCCTGAAGTCTGTAGATGACACCATCGTTCTTCCTTTTGAAGATTGAGGCAATTTATGAAAGTTTTTATCACCGGCGCCTCCAGTGGCATTGGTGCTGCTTTGGCAAAAGAATTTGCCAAACGTGGCGCAACCCTAGGTCTAGTTGCTCGTCGATTAGATCCTATTAAGGAGTTGATCGCCTCCTTACCTAATGCAGAACTGCACAAAGCTTATGCTTGTGATGTCACAGATCGTGACCACTTGATCGCTGTTGCTCGTGAATTTGATAGTGCTGTTGGTGGGGCTGATATTGTCATTGCTAACGCGGGTATTAGTGTTGGTGTTAAGACTCAATACTATGAAGATCTCGCCGTAATGGAAAAGGTTTATCAAACCAATGTTTTCTCGATGGCTACCACGTTCCATGCGTTTATCACTCCAATGCTTGAACGCAAGCGTGGCACATTAGTTGGTATCGGCAGCGTTGCTGGCATTCGTGGCATGCCCGGCACAGAAGCATACTGCTCTAGTAAGTCTGCGGTCATTACCTATTGTGAAAGCCTTCGCGTTGAGATGAAAAAACATGGCATTGATGTTCTAACCGTCTGCCCTGGATTCGTAAAAACACCTCTTACAGATGTTAACCCCTACCCAATGCCCTTCATCCTAACTGCTGATGAGTTTGCCAAACGTGCTGCAGATGCAATTATGGCTAAGCGCACTTATACAACAATTCCATGGCAAATGGGAGTTGCTTCTAAATTGTTACGCTTACTTCCTAACTGGCTCTTTGATAAGGTCTTTGGCAAGCGAAAACAAAAACCAAGAAACTCTGAAATTCACCGTGCCTAAAATGACAAAAGCCGAAATCTTCGGCTTTTGCTTTTTTTCAGTGATTATGTTCAGAAAGCCACTGATTAATCTCGTGGCAGACGGCCTCTCCATAGTGTTCAATACGCTTTTCACCAATACCGCTAATACCCTGCATTTGCTCTGAGCGCCTTGGCTTTCTTTTGACAATCTGTACCAAAGTCCGATCGGGAAAAATGTTATATGCTGAAAGGCCTTTTTCATGAGCCACGCCACTTCTCCACCGACGAAGGACTTGAAATAGCTCTTGCTCTTGATCTGTTAAATCATCATGGTCATAAACTTTGCGAGTAGAGAGTTGTTTATGTCCATCAATACGTACGTAAAAAGCCTCTTCGCCCTTTAGTAATGCACGAGCCTTAGCGCTTACTGTTAAAACGTTACGGCAGCAGTAATTTACATGAACATAATGTCTAGCAATCAACTGACGTAGAATTTTTCGCCAGTACTTCAGACTATGTCCTCTACCAATTCCAAAGGTCGGAAGTTCCTGATGATTGCGCTCAAAGACTTTATCTGTTGCTTCGCCTCTCAATACATTAATCACGTGCGATGCCCCAAAACCAAGATTATTTGTTTTGGAACATCGATAAATACATGACAATAATTTTTGAGCATCATCACTAGCATTCTTCATTTGAGGTGGATTTTCACAGTTGTCACAATTTCCACATTTATCGGAATGCTCTCCAAAATACGCTAGCAATAATTGGCGACGACACTGAACAGATTCCGCCAACCCAAGCATACTATCCAATTTATGTAAACATACCTGTTTATACAGATCCTCTGCATCACTATTTTCAACAAAAAAGCGTTGTTGTACAACATCCTCTAAACCATAAAACAGAACTGATTCTGCTGGTAACCCATCGCGACCGGCCCGTCCTGTTTCTTGAAAGAAGTTTTCAATGGATCTTGGCATATCTACATGGATAATAAAGCGAACATCCGGCTTATCGATCCCCATCCCAAAAGCGACTGTTGCTACCATCACGCAAGGACGCTCAAAAAATAATCGCTGATTGAGTTCTCTTACCTGTGGTTCTAATCCAGCATGATAAATTAAGGTATCAATGCCCTTTTCTTGGAGTACTTTTGCTACCTCTTCGGTTCGACGACGAGTGGCACAATACACAATCCCAGATTCATGTAAGTGCTCTCCAACAATAAAATTCACTGCCTGATCCAAATAGCCCTGAACCTTTTCACACATACGATAACGAATATTAGGTCGATCGAAACTTGTAATGAACTTTTTAGGTGTAATTAATAATCGATCTACGATTTCCTGACGCGTTTGTTCATCTGCGGTCGCGGTTAGAGCAATGCGAGGCACAGTCGGAAATCTTTCTCTTAAGATATCAAGCTGTTGGTACTCTGGACGAAAGTCGTGCCCCCATACAGATATGCAGTGAGCTTCGTCAACTGCAAATAAATTTATTGGAAGCGTTTCAAGGAAATCTAACATTGATGGCTTTAGCAGGCGCTCTGGCGCTACATAAAGCAACTTCACCGAACCTTGCCTTAGACGTCGGTAAATATCCCTAGACTCTTCGTACGTCAGCGAGGAATTAATAGCAACCGCACTAACTCCTGCATCATTGAGTTGGTTAACCTGATCCTTCATCAGTGCGATTAAAGGCGACACAACAACACCTATCCCTGGACGCATAAGCGCAGGGATCTGGTAACAAAGGCTTTTTCCGCCCCCTGTAGGCATAAGAACTAAAGCATCTTGGCCGGTATAAACCGTCTCAATAACATCTTTCTGAAAACCTCTAAAAGAGTCATATCCAAAATACTTTTTTAATATTGATTCACTCGTCATCGGTCATTTCAAATTAACCCCAACAGTATACAGAGAGTTACATATGAGACGCTTAAATTGGCAAAAACATGGGGTATTCCGTTAAAACGATACAAAGTTGAATCCGTTACAATGTAACAAAAGACGCACTATCAATGTCTCTGAGTGACACAGATAGGCTCACGTTATAAACCTATAATTCTTGGCTAACCTAATACAGTTAGTTAGGGATTCTTTTTTCTTTGACTCCTAGAGGATCCGTACCCATGTTTAAGATCATTAAAAACGCCAACCTCTATACACCGGCCCCTGTCGGTAAAAAAGATCTTTTGATCTGTGGTGACAAAATTGTTGCAATCGAAGACAGCCTTGATGCCTATCACTTCCCTGGTGAAGTTGAAGTTATTGATGTTCAAGGTGCTACAGTTACTCCGGGCTTTTTTGATCAACACGTTCATTTGACTGGCGGTGGTGGTGAAGGTGGTCCTGCTACACGAGTTCCCCCCGTCATGCCTAGCCAATTGTTACGTGCTGGTGTCACAACAGTTTGCGGGGTAATGGGTACTGAAGGGACCACAAAGTTCCCTGAAGAACTTTATGCTAAGGTCATGGGCCTACGTCAAGAAGGTTTGACAGCCTACATGCACACGGGTTCTTATCAATTCCCATCCCCCACAATTACCGGTAATGCACGAAAGGACTTGATCACGGTTGAGCCTGTGCTTGGTGTGAAAATTGCTTTAGCAGACCATCGTTGCTCTTTCCCTAACGATGATGAAATGCTCAAACTTGTTGCAGATGTCCGCATGGGCGGTATGCTTTCTGGCAAGAAGGGTGTTTTGCATGTTCACTTAGGTGATTTTGGTGGCGCTTACGAGCAATTTGAACGTTTGATCGCTCGTGGCTTGGCACGTCACCACTTCTCCCCGACTCACACTGGTCGCGAACCGAAGTTATTTGAACAAGCCATTGAATTTGCCAAGAAGGGTGGTGTTATTGACATTACCTCGGGTGGTGGCAATGTCTACCCATTTGTTGAATGTGTTGAACGTGTTCTCAAGGCTGGCGTTGATCGCTCCCGTATCACGATGAGCTCTGATGGCAATGGCTCTATGCCGAAGTTTGATGACAACGGCAATATGGTAGCTATTGTTGCTGCACCCGTGAATGCTAACCATGCAATGCTCAAAGAAATGGTTGCCGCAGGCATTGATTTTGAAACCGCTTTAATGATGACAACGTCAAACGTTGCTGATTCCTTGGGCGTTAAAGAAGCTCGTGTCCTTATTGGTGCTAACGCCAACTTGTGCGTTTTAAATAGCAGCTTAGATATCGATACAGTGATTGCTCGCGGTGTCGTCTGGGTTAAGGGCGGCCAAAGTGTAAAACTCGCTAACTTTGAAGCCTAATTTTTAGCTTCACTCTCGTGGTCTTATAAAATTCCCGTGCCTTAGGCACGGGAACAAGTACTAGGAAAGGCGAGAATACTTGCTCGACATTTCTCATAAATATCGAGACAAAAAAAGGGAACCCACAACAAGGTTCCCTTTCGCTTTATATGCGTACCTTAACGCAATTCCCTGATATCTCGACCATGACGATCTTCCTCAACCGCTAAACGCTCTGCGCGCATACAGGCAGCCGCCGTAAATAGCACGTCAGAAGACGAGTTCAACGCGGTTTCTGAAGAGTCTTGTAAAACACCAATAATAAAGCCAACAGCAACGACTTCCATTGCAACTGTTTGATCAATACCAAAAAGACCACAGGCTAACGGAATCAACATTAATGAGCCACCGGGTACACCTGATGCACCACAAGCACAAACTGAAGCGATAAAACTCAAAAATAAAGCCGTTATGAAACTTACTTCAATATTCAAGCTGTGTGCAGCAGCCAAAGTCAAAACCGTAATCGTAATAGCTGCGCCAGCCATATTAATAGTCGCACCCAAAGGAATCGTGATTGAATAGGTCCCTTCATCTAGATTCAAACGACGACACATGCCCATGTTGACAGGAATATTTGCTGCTGAGGAGCGGGTAAAAAATGCCATGACTCCACTTTCTCGCAAGGTTGCCAACGTTAAGGGGTATGGGTTTTTATGAATGCAACACCAAACCATAAAAGGATTTAAAACCAAGGCGACAAAGATCATGCAACCTAATAAAACAACCAAAAGTTGCAAATAGCCTTGGAACACCTCTATCCCTGTCGTTGCTACCGTACTACTAACCAAACCGAAAATACCGAAGGGCGCTAAACGAATGACAACACGGACAACAAATTCCACCCCTCGAGATAAGTCCACCATGAACTGTCTAGAAGAATCGGCAGCATGACGCAGGGCAACACCCAAACCCGTAGCCCAGGCCAAAATACCGATGTAATTACCCTTTAAAAGCGCATTGACCGGGTTATCAAAAATGGAAAGCAACATATTACGCATCACTTCCATTACTCCTCCTGGCGCTGCAACTTGAGACTCTGTCGTGACCAACATAATCTGTGTAGGAATAAAGTAACTGACGGTCACAGCAACAAGAGCAGCCCCAAATGTCCCAATAATGTACAGTGAGATGACAGGCTTAATATGGGCCTTTGTTTCCACGTCATGATTAGCAATAGCTGATGTCACCAAAACAAAAACTAATAAAGGGGCCACTGCTTTTAAAGCTGAAATGAATAGCGTTCCTAAAAAAGCGCTACTGACTGCAAATTCTGGTAAAAGGTAAGCACAGCCTACCCCAAAAATTAAGGCCACCAAAATTTGTTTAACAAGCGATGCTTGTAAAAATGGCATCGCAAATTTAATCATCGTACGTTTGGGCATAACTTAATCTTTATGAGTTGTGTTGATAAGCTCAAACCTTACTTTCCACCTTCACAGAGGTCTTTTTGAGCAAAGTCAACTTTTTAATCGATCTTAATGAATCATTGTAGGGGTTTCCGCTTTCGTTCGGATTGTCGATTTTAAATTTTCTATGATTTTTTAAGCCCTTATACCTAGAGAGCAAAAAAACCATACCTGGGTTAACTAGGGATGGTTTTATTTTCCAGTAACTCTATGTTTTATTTACTATCATTAATCATTTCTATCGGGTTGAGTAGCCTTTTCACTCTGGACGATCAAAACTCTTACCCAGCGCTCACCTTCCACCATATCCTTACCTCCAACCTAAAGAGTAAGCAACCCACTGCTAGCCTGCATGAAAGGATTATGACGTTACGAAATCAAACTTTAATTTAGTGTGTGCCCTCTTATACAAAAGAGCAAATTACCGTAAACTCTGATCTCATTGATTTGAAAATCCAATGAGAGAAAAATGCGCTTACCTTTTCGCTTATCTTTACTCGCTATAACCACCTCTTTGTGCGCTTGCTCTACAGTACAGTCACCCTCCATTATGCCGCCGGACACCACTCAAGAGGCCTTTCGTTTAGAAGCTTCTGGGGAGCAAGTATTTAGATGCCGAATCGATGCACATGGTTGGTTCTGGAAATTTGAAGCCCCTAATGCTTACCTATTTGACCCAGAAACGAATCAAGCAGTTGCTAAACATGGTTACAACTTTACCTTCGTCCATAACGATGGCTCTAAATTAAAAACAAAAATTATCTCCACTGAGCCAAGACAAGGCAATAACTTACCCGAAGCATTGTTCGCGGTCAATGACAGCACTTATTTTGGAAAATTCGCTCAAGTGAAATATGTCCAACGCCTCAATACCAAAGGTGGAGTCCCCGCTATTAAGTGCAGTAAAGAAAAAAATGGGCAACTTGCACGCGTCCCATTTTCTGCTGAATTTGTCTTCTTTAAATAAGCTAACGGCCTGATTTTCCGGTAAAAATAAAGCAAACGCCTTGAAAAATCAAGTGAAAATAGATATAATTAAGAGCTAATTTTCTAAATTATTCAAGGGTTTTTAGAGATGTCGACCGTTGGTGATTACCTTCAGAGCCTTCCGACCGATCGTCGTGTCGCAATGGCAAAAATCTGCAGTTTGATTCGTCGCTCTGCCCGTGGCGTGCGTGAAAGCATGCGTCAATCCCTGGCATTTTATGAGTTACAAGGTCCTCTTTTTGCGTTAGAGTCTGGCGAAAAGGACATGACCTTGTATGTCGCAGAAAAAAGTGTGATTGAGTCTTTTAACGACAAGTTTGTTCAAGTTAACCTTGATCAACAATATCTTTTCTTCCCCGATTTAAATCGCATCCCCTTAGATGTTATTGAAAAGATTGTTAGAGAATCTGTCACTGCCCGTCGTGCAACGATGGCTGCAGGTGCCGTTCCGACACAAGCCGAATTGCTCCATATCTGGGGCAAGACAGAGGAAGATGCCAAGGCACCGCCTCCTGTTGTTCGTATCTCTTTAAAGAGCAGAGAAGAAGAGGAAGCTGAGGCCGAGGCTCAAAAGTAATAGAACTCTGTCCAGTCAAAAGCGAGCATTAATGCTCGCTTTTTTCTATTAGGGCGATAGTTTTTCCCCTATTTTGATTCTTGATATTTTCTCCAACGTCTCCTTTTTCGGTATCCTTAGTCCATGCCGAAAAAAAGATTGAACACCCTGCATTCCGACAAGCGCCTCGTTCGCAATGTCGCTCTGACTCTGGCTTGCAAAATTGCCTTTATTGCTTGCCTGGGTTTTCTGTTCTTTGGTTCTGGTGATCGAGTCTCAACCGATGCCGAAACGATGAGTCAAGTGCTCTTATCTTCCGATAAGACCCCCACCTCAGTCTCTACCCAACCCTAGCCTTTGCCTTTGAGGCTCTTGGCCAAGTGGTAGCTCTTTTCGTCATCGCTTGAGGTTAAAGAAGTCTTCTTGTACAAGGACACAACATGATTTCCTCCGAATTAGTGGACCTGTCACGTTTGCAATTTGCGCTAACGTCAATGTACCACTTCATCTTTGTTCCCCTCACCTTGGGCCTATCCTTCCTTTTGGTTGTGATGGAAGCAAGCTACGTTATTACGGGCCGCCAAGTCTACAAAGACATGACCAAGTTCTGGGGCAAACTCTTTGGTATTAACTTTGCCCTTGGGGTTGCCACTGGAATTACGATGGAATTCCAATTTGGTACCAACTGGGCCTATTACTCTCATTACGTTGGTGACATTTTTGGTGCACCGCTCGCTATCGAAGGCTTAATGGCTTTCTTCTTAGAATCTACCTTCATCGGTCTTTTCTTCTTTGGCTGGCAACGCCTTAAAAAAAGCACCCACCTTTTAGTCACCTTTTTAATGGCCATCGGTTCAAACTTATCTGCTCTTTGGATCTTGATTGCCAACGCATGGATGCAGTATCCCACAGGCTCGGCCTTTAACTTCCAAACCATGCGCATGGAGATGAATGACTTTTTTGCTGTGGTCATGAGTCCTTGGGCACAAGCAAAATTTGGTCATACCATTGCTGCTGGTTATATGACTGGCGCAGTCTTTGTTTTAGCCATCTCTGCTTGGTACATCCTTAAGGGCAGAGACATGGAATTTGCCAAACGCTCATTCCGTTTAGCTGCTGCCTTTGGCTTTATTGTTACCTGTTTTACGATTCATCTCGGTGATGAATCTGGCTATTTGGTCACCAAGGATCAACCTGCGAAAATGGCTGCCATTGAGGCTATTTGGGAAACTCAACCAGCTCCTGCACCAATGACCGTTATTGGCTTCCCTAATGAAGAAAAACAAGTCACTGAGGGTGCCGTAGAAGTGCCCTGGCTTTTAGGCATGATCGCCACTCGCTCCTTGGACACCGAAATCAAGGGTATCAAGGAACTCGTTGAAGAAAACAAACTTCGCATTCAAAACGGCATTATCGCTATGGAAGCCCTCTCTGCTTTGCGTCGCTCTCCCGACAACGTCGCTCTACAAGAACGCTTTAAGCAGTACGAAAAAGATTTAGGCTACGGTATGCTTTTGCGCAAATACACCAATGAGCCGTCCCGTGCTACACCAGAAATGATTGAGCAAGCCGCAAAAGATACGATCCCTGGCGTTTCCATCATGTTCTGGGGCTTCCGTGCAATGGTTGCTTGCGGCTTGGCATTACTGTTCATTTTCGGTATGAGCTTCTACTACTCTGCCAAGGACACAATCGTTAACCGTTCCTGGCTTCTCAAAACGGCCTTCTTTGCTCTGCCCTTACCCTGGATAGCCTGTGAACTTGGCTGGATGGTTGCCGAATACGGTCGTCAACCGTGGAGCATTTATGAAGTACTTCCAGTTCATTTATCAACCTCAACTTTGTCTGTCGGTAGCATCACAGGCTCTTTGATTGGCTTTGTCTTACTCTACTCTGCCTTGTTAGTCGTGGAAATGTGGTTGATGATTCGCTTAATCAAGACCGGCCCGAGCCTCTTAGGTACTGGTCGCTACTATTTTGAACGTAAAAGCGGTACGGATAAGGAGTAATTCCAAATGATCGATTATGAAATCCTTAAACTGATTTGGTGGCTCTTTATCGGCGTACTCCTAGTGGGTTTTGCTGTGATGGATGGCCAAGACATGGGGGTCGGTACTCTTTTACCCTTCTTGGGCAAAAATGACACCGAGCGCCGCATCATGATCAACACTGTTGCACCCCACTGGGACGGCAATCAAGTATGGTTATTAACGGGCGGTGGCGCTATCTTTGCTGCATGGCCTTTGGTTTATGCTACGGCATTTTCTGGCCTTTACTGGGCATTATTCATTGTGCTTGCGGCTCTCATTTTGCGACCGGTTGCCTTTGACTATCGCAGTCGAGTGCCTGCAGAAAAATGGCGTGCTTCTTGGGACTGGGCGCTTTTCATCGGAAGTTTCGTTCCACCGATCATTTTCGGTGTCGCTTTCGGCAATATGCTCCAAGGCGTGCCTTTCCACTTTGATGAAACGCTTCGCTCAACCTACACAGGTAGCTTCTGGGCTTTGCTAAATCCCTTTGCCTTACTCTGTGGCGTTGTCTCAATCTGCATGACTGTATTCCATGGTGCCAACTATTTGCTGTTGCGCACTACGGGAGACTTGCAAGCACGAGCTCGCAAAGTAGGCATGATTGCTGGCGCCCTTACCCTTGTTCTTTTTGCCTTGAGTGGACTTTGGGTCTATTTCGGAGTTGCCGGATACGTTGCTTCTAACCTCGATCCCGCTGGTGTTGCTAATCCGCTCACCAAAACGGTCGTTGTCCAAGAAGGTGCTTGGTTTAGTAACTTCAATCAATATCCCGCTTTGTATTTGGTTCCTGCCCTTGCCATCCTTGCTGCTGGCCTTGGCGCATTAAGCCAATACGTCTGGAAGCCATTGACAGCTGTCGTTAGCTCCGGTGTTAGCATTCTTTGCATTGTGTTGACGCCGTTGATTGCGATGTTCCCGTTCGTGTTGCCCTCTTCAAGTCACCCGGTTTCTTCTTTGACGATGTGGGACTGCACAAGCTCCCAATTGACATTGCAAGTGATGTTTATTGTGACGTTGATCTTCTTACCGTTAGTCTTGATCTACACTGGTTGGGCTTATAAGGTAATGAGTGGCAAATTGACGCCTCAATACATTAAAGAAAACGACAAAACGCTTTACTAAAGGGAGTCAATCACATGTTTTATATCTATTGGTTTGTCGGCCTTTTATTGGCGATCTCTGTCAGTGTCATCATGGCAGCACAATACGAACTTAAAAACTGCCCTGAAAAGAGTGAAGAGGAATAATGAAGAAGTTTCTAAACTTTTTCGCTCGAATGATTTCTATCGTGGCGGCAGCTGCTGTCACGGTAGGAGTCGTGCTCTATCCCAGAGCGATTGCTCTTGATATGCACTCTGTGCCTCATGGTTGGCTTGTGTGTTTAATGTTGGGGATGAGTGCTGCTTATGTCCATGGTTTTGGCTTTATCCCTAATCATCCTGCACTCAAAATAGCGTTCTCGCCCCTCGTTGCTTGGCCTTTAATCGCTCTTGGGACCTACATGATTTTCTTTTAAGCTATTCTCGGCGCAAGAGCCAATGAAGTTGAATTTGGGCAGTATTGATACTGTCTGATAACCACACAACACCATCTTGCACCGTTACGGATAGATGCATGGTTCGGGTCATGAGTTTGGCTAAACTCTCCAGCTCATGATCCAATACCTTTGCTACAGATAGTTTAGAAACCTTTCTTAAGTCACTCATATTTTGTTGCCACCAAGGCTCCAGTCGATCCTCTCCATAAGCAACAACGATCACTTCGTCACTGCGCCCAGCGGATTTTCTGACTTGCTTGACATCTGGCACGCCAACTTCAATCCATCTCGCAACACTTCCCGTATCATCAATTTCCCAAAGTGCTGGCTCTCCTTCTGAGGATAAGCCTCGGCCAAACTCTAATCGCATATTCTCCTCACCCACAAACAGGCAATATGTCAACAATCGAACTGCCAATCGCTCTTCCGTTTCTGAAGGATGACGCGCCAAAGTACACAAATGCGTACCGTAATAACCACGATCGAGATCCGAAATATCAATTGTTGCCTTGTAGATCGTTGCACCGAGAGCCATGATGAGTTCTCCTGTAAAAAACCTCGTTATATTAGTCGCTTAACAAAACAAAAGCCAGATTCTCCCGTCGAAGAATCTGGCTTATTTTTTTAAACTAAATCAATTGATTTAGAAGCGATATTGCATTTGAACACCGACCAAGTAGGCATCCAAAGAGTCGTATTCAGCCTTAGCCATTCCCTTAGGCGTCGGATAGTACAAGTCTTTATTACCAATACCACGCAAGTAAGCAGCACCCACGTCAAATTGCAATTGATCGTTGTACTTATAGGTAGAGCCCAACGTCAACCACAAGCGGTCTGTATCCGGAATCACAGCCATACGCTTAGATTGGTCAGCGATCGGATCCTTTTCATAGGCGACACCACCACGAACTGTCCAATTGCTATTAACGGCATAGTCTGCACCAACAGAGAAGAGCCATGTATCTTCCCAGTCGTTTTGGATTTCATGCTTAGCAATCTTACCTGCTGCAGGACCAGCTATCCCTTGTACTACAGGAGGAACCTCATTATTGACCACTAAGGTCTTAAAATTAGACCAATTCGCCCAACGCACTAATCCTGACAAACGAAGAGAATCGGTTGCTTCCCACGTCCCTGTTAACATAACCGTATCGGGGGTCTTAACGGTTGCTTTTGAAGCAAAAGTAAAACCATCTAACTTTTGAAGCAGCCCAGTCATATTGCTGAACTTCATATCACCTTCAGCATTATGTTCAATGGAAGAACGATAAGATAGACCAAAGCGTAGTTTTTCAGTCGGACTAATCATTACACCTAAGTTATAGCCCCAATCCCAACTATCGGCCTCCAACTTTGCATTACCAACATGCTTAGAGGGAGCTCCTAGCATATTTTGATCCAAACCCAAACCCAACTTAGCCTTAGCGTACTGAATAGAAACACCACCGCCAACGCTGATGAATTCACTAACTTTCCAAGCAAAGCTCGGGTTCATATCGAAGGTCAAAATCATGGATTCATTACCACGACTCGTGCCTTCCCAATCTTTGCTGTATTGGGTACCCATACCAAACGGCACCGTCATACCAAAACCTAACCAAAGGCTATCGTTAACTTGGTGAGTCGTATAGCCAGCAGGAATCATTTGACCCTTTAAACGGCCATTTTCAGAATCACCATTAGCCGTTTTAATCGGAGCGTCAACATCAATCCACACACCACCAGCTTGGAAGCGCGTGCCAGACAATAACGTCATACCAGCAGGGTTGTAATGAACTGCAGACAAGTCATCACCAACGATACCAGCACCCGCGTAAGCGCGGCCAAGGCCCAAAGAAGATTGTTCCGTTAATTGAAAGCCAGCAGCAAAGGCAGCGGACGTAGCAGCAGCTGCAGCCGTCAAAGCAAATGCTGCTGCGCTCTTATTTAAGAAAGACATGTAACTCTCCAAGAGATAGTAGAAATAGGCTACGCGCATCAAGTCTTTTCTCATTATTTGATGCGCAAAATAGAAAAACGTCTAAGATTTTGCTGATTTTTGAACACAAAAATAACAGCAAAAATTAGGGGTAAACCCTATGTTTACCCCTTACAGATTAGTCTTAGTAAGAAAGATATCAACCGTTTGGCTGATTATTTTTTTGTTTATTGCTTAATCTGAAAAGACTGGACGATATTCTCTTAATCGCAACCATCCAAAAATAATGCGATAAGCAACCCAAATACTTAAGACAACAAAGCCTCCAAGCCAAACAAAAGGACCAACAATAAAAGGCATAAGAACAACGCCTGCGATCATTACCAATAAGGTCCAAACCATACCGTACCAAAATGTACGAATTTGCCATGAAAAATGAGACTCTAAAAATGTCCCTCTTGCATCAGGTGCTTTCACATAATTCAGAACGACCGCCGCAATCGAGGGCCAACCAAAAAGAAAAGCAGAAATAATGGTTGCCCCGGTCATTAACCCGATGAGCATACTCAAACCATGAAGGATATAAACCAACTGAGTAATAAACAATAAGCTATTGTTGGAGCCTTCTGGTGGGACACGTTGAGTGATATCTGACATTGCCGCTTAACCTTACAAACAAAACAATTCAACACGTTTAACTTAGCACAAAAGCTCAGCAATCGTGCACAATTAGTAAGGTCTTTTGTAAGGATTCTATAAAGGATTTTTATTGTGAGAATTTTGTTGGTTGAAGACGATCCGATGATCGGTGAAAGCGTTGTTGATGGCTTAACAGATGAAGGATATGCCGTTGACTGGGTTCAAGACGGTAACTCCGCCCTTTTAGCTTTACGCACGACGGAATTTTCTCTAGTTGTTCTCGATCTTGGTCTTCCTGGTAAAGATGGAATCAGAGTTTTAGAAGAACTGCGCTCTGATCAAAATCTCACACCTGTTTTGGTAACTACAGCTCGCGATACGATAGAAGATCGTGTTAAAGGCCTTGATGCTGGCGCCGATGATTACCTCATCAAACCATTTGATTTGGATGAGTTGTTTGCTCGTATTCGAGCTCTCCTACGACGCTCAGCTGGACGTGCAGACCCCATGATTGAACGTGGTCGACTACAAATTAAACCTGCCACTCATGAAGTTATCTATGATGGACAACAAGTTCTTTTGTCTGGAAAAGAATTTGCTCTTTTGTTAGCTCTTGCAGAGCGCCCTGGACTTGTCTTATCACGTTCGCAACTTGAAGAACGTCTCTACAATTGGGACTCCTCCGTTGGCAGCAATGCTATCGAAGTCCACATCCACCATCTTCGTAAAAAACTTAGCGAAGGAGCGATTAAAACTGTTCGTGGAGTTGGCTATATTCTTGAGGCCTAACGATCATGTACTCTATTCGCGATAGGCTTTTATGGACATTTTGCATTTGCTTAATTTTGGCTGGTGTTGCAGCCACCTACATGACTTTTATTTCAGCCAAAGCCGAAGTGAATCGTTTCTTGGACATAGAGTTAAGACAAGTGGCTCTTTCTGTCAGTGCAACAGGTGACATCGCAAATTTCTTGCCACAGCCTGGATCCGAAACAGAAAACCCAATGGTCATTCAAATCCATCGAGAGCAAGGCCAAGTTAATCAGCTCTCTTCCGGATTAACAGAAGCTATCCCTGTTCCACAAAATTCGGGTTTTGCTAACATTTTGCACGAGGGGCAACCGTGGCGCGCCTATGTTTATCACGTCAATGACGATCTATCAGTCATTACAGCACAACCCACACGCGTTCGTGTCGAACTCGCATTCACATCGGCACTGCATATTCTTCAACCGCTTATTTTGTTGTTACCCTTTCTCGTTATTGCCATTTGGCTGTTAGTGACCCAAGGTTTAGCAAGCTTAAATCGCACTGCAAAAATTGTTGCAACTCGATCATCAACATCGTTAGAGCCGATCCCAACTCAAGGTTTGCCCATTGAGGTTTTAAAGCTTGTGGAAGCACTAAATGACCTTTTAGCTCGTCTAAATGACAGTCTCGAAGCGCAAAAACGTTTTGCCTCCGATGCGGCTCATGAGTTAAGAACACCGCTGACAGCACTCAAACTCCAAGTACAATTGGCCGAGCGAGCCAAAACCCCACAATCTCAAGAAAAAGCATTTTCTCGACTACATGCCGGCATTGATCGAGCTACCGGCCTTGTGCAACAACTACTCACAATTGCAAGACTTGACCCAGACGCTCATACAAAACCCTTTGTAGAAGTTAATGTCGAGCAGATTCTCAAAAGCGTATCTGAAGAACTGACAGTTTTGGCACAGCAAAAACACATCCGAATTGAAGTTGATACCCAACCAACTATGGTTATGGGTATGGAAGATGTCTTAAAGCTTCTTCTTATTAATCTCTGTGACAATGCTATTCGTTATACACAACCAGAGGGACGGATTCTTTTGAGTACAAAAATCAAAGATCATCGTCTACTGATCCTTGTAAGTGATAATGGTCCTGGCATTGCCGCAGAGGAGCGCGAACGTATTTTCGATCGCTTCTATCGAGCTCTAGGTACAAAAACACAAGGCAATGGCCTTGGGTTGGCTATTGTTAAGCGAGCCGTTCAGCTTCATCACGGAACCATTCGCGTAACAGATGGATTAGACAACCAAGGAACTACAATGGAAATTTCTCTTCCTTTGTATCAAAAATAGCTTTGTTACAAATTGGGGATTAACGAAACAACCCGCAAAACAAATAAGCGATGATTTTCGTTATTGTTGGCGTATTAATTTATGGACTTATCTGAATATTTTCGGAGACAAACTCATGATCAAAAGTCGTGCCTTCAAATCAGCAGTATTAGCTGTTGCTATGGCCGCAGCCTTCTCAGTTACTAGTGTTGCTAACGCTCAAGTGAGCTCATTTTTTTCTAGCAATGATGCTTCAACGCAAGCAGCGTTGCCGGATTTCACCAAACTCGTTGAAGAAAATGGTAAAGGCGTAGTCAATATTTCTACGATTCGCAATGCCCGTACACAAACCGCTCAAAATCCGTTCCCAGAATTATTGGATAAGCGTACAGAAGAGCTTTTCCGTCGTTTTGGTTTTCCGATCGTTCCCTTTGGTCCCCAAGAGCAACGAATTCCAGAACAACGAGGAACAGGCTCTGGCTTTATTGTTTCACCGGATGGCTACATTCTAACCAATGCTCACGTCGTTGAGGGCGCAGATGAATTACGTATTCGCTTAACAGACAACCGTGAGTTTGCCGGTAAAGTCATTGGCTTAGATAAGAAAACAGACATTGCTGTTGTGAAAATCGAAGCTAAAGACCTACCAGTTTTGAAAATGGGCTCATCAGAAAACTTAAAAGTGGGTGAATGGGTTGCTGCCATTGGCTCTCCTTTCGGCTTAGATAACACTGTTACGGCCGGTATTGTTTCTGCTAAGAGTCGTCAATTGCCCTCAGAACAATACGTACCATTTATTCAAACAGACGTAGCTGTTAATCCTGGTAACTCCGGTGGCCCGCTCTTTAACATGAAGGGAGAAGTAGTTGGCATTAATTCTCAAATCTTCTCTACCTCTGGTGGATTCATGGGATTGTCCTTCTCTATCCCAATCGATTTAGCTATCGAAATCAAAGATCAGTTAATTAAAAATGGCCGTGTCATCCGTGGGCGCATCGGTGTCGGCATTCAAGCCGTAACCCAAGACTTAGCAGAAGCTTTTGGCATGAAGACGCCTAAGGGAGCCGTAATTACCCAGTTGGACAAAGATGGTCCGGCTGAAAAAGCAGGCCTTCAAGTAGGTGATATTTTGATTGCTGTTAATGACCAAGAAGTCAAAAATGCAAATGATATTCCTGTCAAAATCTCGACGATGCGACCTGGCACCAAAGTCGACATGACAGTATTGCGTAATGGCAAACAAGAGACAGTGTCTGTGACTGTAGCTGAAACGCCGAATCCAGAAGGTGTTAAAACACAAGAAAAGGCCTCCACTGGTAAATTGGGCGTATCCGTTCGTCCCCTAGCTAAGGAAGAGCTTCAAGAATTAGAACTCAAGCAAGGCCTTCTAGTTACAGAAGTTCGTGGTGCAGCTGCTCGTGCAGGCCTCTTGCCACGAGATATTATCTTGAGTGCTAACGGTAAACCCATTAACACCGCAGAGGATTTAGCCAAAGCTATTCAAAAGAGTAATAAGATCGCTTTATTGGTTCAACGTCAACAATCTCGCATCTTTATTGCCATTGATTTAAAGAAGAACTAATAACCTCCCCAAAAACTTGGTCATATTTGCATAAATACGACCAATAATGAACAAAAAAGCGATCACTAATTGCGATCGCTTTTTTATTATTTTGCTTTTAGTTTTTCAACCATGGCTTCGAGTTCAGCATTACGTGCTTGAAGCTCCTGCACTTGCCGCTCTAGCGCTAATCGAGGTTTAAAAAGACGCAAAGCTACTTCATCATAGATTCTATCCATGTCAATTTCAGGATTGCGTAGAACACGCAATCCTAAACCTTCAAACATTGCCATTAGAATCTCGATTCTGGTTTCATCTTGAGTACACTCACCTTGTAAGTGGTGTAAATCTCTCAAGTGTGCACGCACCTTTTTATCTGCTTCGACAATAGCGTTACTAAGTTTCGGATCGTGTGTAGCCTCAACTAATAGCTCCAGTGTTAAGCGCACTTGATCTTTGTCATGGCTAACCAATAACTTTTTCTTAACAGCTTCTCGAACTACGTCAAAGTCGCCTTCTGAGCTACTTGCCATTAATTCGCTTGAATTAATGTAAAAGTCCTCAATCCCCTGTTCAATCAAGCCTTCAATGATGGCCTGTTTACTTGGGAAATAGTTATAAACATGTCCGACACTCATGCCGAACTCACGTGCAATATCAGTCATACTCGTAGCATGAAAACCACGAGAGACAAAGCACTTATGCGCCGCTCGGAAAATTTCCTCACGGCGCTGTTGAGAAAGAGAGTGATATTTCGTCATTTACTTATTGTTCAGAGGTTTCTCGATCTACGGCGCCGCCCCCTAAAGTCTTGTAAAGCGATACTAAACTCATTGCGCGGGCTTGTTGTGCAACAACCCACTGCGTTTGAGCTGCGACATAGGTACGTTGAGAGTCCAAAACAGACAAGTAACTTTCAGAGCCTAACTTATAACGTTCTTGGGCCAATTCATAGGCCTTCTTCGTAGCATCTGCGTACTCTGTTTGCGCTTGCAACTCTTCCTCAATTGTACCCTCCATTGCTAAAGCATTGGCAACTTCCGAGAAAGCCGTCTGAATGCTCTTTTCATAATTGGCGACAGCAATCTTTTGATCGGTTTCACTGACTCGCAAAGTAGCCCAATTTGCACCACCGGTGAAAATCGGCAGTGTTATAGAGGGAGCAAAGCTCCACATACGGGTACCGGAGGTGAACAAATCATCAATTTCGGTTGCTCCAGAGCCGCCAGCTGCCACCAGGCTAATACGTGGGAAGAAGTTTGCTCGAGCTGCACCAATGTTGGCATTGGCTGCCTTTAACGCAAACTCAGCTTGTGAAATGTCCGGCCGGTTAAGTAAAACTTCGCTAGGCACACCCTTCGGAAGCATACCTTCCATAGTGACAACTTCAACACGTTCCGGCAGCCACTTTGCTGGCACTTCTTTACCAACCAAAGTTGTCAAAGCATTCATTGCTTGAGCCACATCTCGCTGAGCGGACAAATAAGTGGCCTTAGAAGCAGCATAGCGAGATCTTGCTTGATTAAGTTCCAATAAGTTAATTGCACCAGCATCATAGCTAGCTTTCATCAACTTATAGCTTTGCTCCTGACTTTCATACGTTTGCTTAGAAAAAGCCAAAATTGAGCGACTTGCACCCAATTGCAGCCAGGCATTAGCCGTTTCTGCAATGAGCGTCACACGTGCACTCTTTCTGGCCTCTTCGGTTGCGAAGTATTTATTCAAAGCTTCTGTGCTTAAGCTACGCACTCTACCAAAAAGGTCTACCTCGTAAGAAGCTAATGCTAGGTTAGCAGAGTACACATGACTTACAGTACTTTGCCCCGAAGCACTTAAGCTACTTGGCGTTCCTTTGTGTTCACCTGTTCCGTTAGCAGAAATCGTTGGCAAGAAGTTAGAACGTTGAATATTGTAGGCATAGCGCGTCTTTTCAACATTTAGCATTGCTACTCGATAATCGCGATTATTATCCAAAGTCATTTGAATGACTTGACGCAAACGATTATCGGTATAAAACTCTTGCCAATCGGGAAGGGCATCTTGGTTCAACTTTGCATTTGCATAAGCCGGACCAGAGGGCCACTCTTTTGCAATCGGCGCTTCAGGACGTTCATAGCTTGGCGCCATGGACATACAACCTGTTAGAGCCAAAGCTGCCACTAGTGGCAACAATTTAAGACCCTTCATATTAATTCCCCTTCTTGTCATGCTTGACAGTTTCATTGTCATTCTGAGCGGTCTTTTCTTTTAATCGACCTTCTTCACCTTCTTCATAGTAAGTAATCTTACCTTCTTTGAAGGCTTCCGCTTCCATCTTAGTGGTTTCTACAATTGAAGCGACATCGATCTTACGTTCATTAGCCGTACCAGCAATGCGCATCACACCAACATAGAAAATCGGCACAAATAACACGCACAAGAACGTACCTGTGATCATGCCACCCAAGACGCCCCAACCAATAGCGTTTTGAGCACCAGATCCAGCACCACTAGCCAAAGCCAACGGCAATACGCCTAAACCAAAAGCCATAGAAGTCATCACAATCGGACGCAAACGCAAGCGAACAGCATCAACAGCGGCATGCACAATATCTTCGCCTTTATCGTGAAGTTCTTTTGCAAACTCCACAATCAAAATAGCATTCTTACTAACCAAACCAATGGTTGTAATCAAACCAACTTGGAAGTAAATATCGTTATTCATACCACGCAAAGCAGTTAAGCCAATTGCCCCAATCACCCCCATCGGAACAACTAAGATGACAGCAATCGGAATTGACCAGCTTTCATAAAGGGCTGCCAAACACAAGAACACTACCAAGATGGAAATAGCATACAACGGCGCAGCTTGACCCGCTGATTGACGTTCCTGATAAGACACACCTGTGTACGCAATCTGATAACCTGGCAACTGCTTAACCAAATCAGCCACTGCTTGTAATGCATCACCGGAGCTATAGCCTGCCCCTGGATTACCTTGAATGTTCACAGCAGGCAAACCTTCAAAGCGTTCCAAACGAGGAGAACCATAGGTCCAGCTGGTTGTAGAGAATGCTGCAAAGGGAACCATTTCGCCTTGATTATTCTTCACATACCACTTGCCTAAGTCCTCTGGTGATTGACGGAACTGGGTATCACCTTGGATATAGACCTTCTTTACACGGCCACGATCCAAGAAGTCATTAACATAAGCACTTCCCCATGCAGTTGTCAGAGTGGAATTAATGGCACTAATAGAAACACCCAAAGCTCGAGCCTTTTCAAGGTCAACATCCAAGTGCAGTTGGGGTGTATCTTCCATACCGTTAGGACGAACCATGGACAAACGAGGGTCTGCATTCGCAATACCTAAGAATTGATTGCGAGCTTGCATGATTTGTTCGTGAGTTTGGCCTGCCGTTGCTTGCAAATAAATATCAAAACCACCAGCAACCCCCAATTCTGGCACCGCAGGAGGAGCAAATGCGTAAGCATTGGCATCTTGATATTGACTAAATTCTCTCATTGCACGGCCAGCAATCGCATTCACATCTTGACCCGGTTCCGTACGTTCGGACCAATCCTTCAAACGTACAAAGAGTAAGCCCGTATTTTGACCCGTACCACCGAAAGAAAAGCCTGCAACAGCCATAACAGAATCGACCGTTGCACTTTCCTTTTCCTTAAAGTAGTTCGTCATACGGGTTAAAACTTCTTCTGTACGTTGTTGTGATGATCCTGTCGGTAGTGTTACCTGACTCAACAACATCCCCTGGTCTTCACCCGGCATAAAGCTTTGTGGTAATTTTTGGAAGCCAAAAATCATCCCAACAATAATGAGTGCATAAATCAAAAGACTACGAATAGTATTGGCAATTAGAACACCAACTTTCGTACGAATCCACAATGAAAAACGTTCAAAACCACGATTAAAGCGACCGAAAAAGCCTTCCTTCGTTTCATGATTATCTTCCGTAATGGGCTTTAAGAGAGACACACACAAAACCGGTGTCAAAATCAAAGCTACGATAACGGATAGCGTCATGGCAGCCACAATCGTCACAGAGAATTGACGATAAATAACCCCCGTAGATCCGCCAAAGAAAGCCATCGGAACGAACACTGCAGCCAAGACCATTGCGATACCAACCAAAGCGCCTGTAATTTGATTCATGGACTTCTTCGTGGCTTCTTTCGGGCTGAGCTTTTCTGTGCGCATCACACGCTCAACGTTTTCCACAACCACAATAGCATCGTCCACCAACAAACCAATGGCAAGCACCATGGCAAACATGGTTAAAACGTTGATGGAATACCCCATGGCAGCTAAAACACCAAAGGTACCCAATAACACAACAGGGACAGCAATCGTAGGAATTAAGGTAGCTCGCCAGTTCTGCAAGAAAAGGAACATCACCACAACCACCAAAACGATGGCTTCAAAAAGCGTACGGATCACTTCTTGAATGGAGATCTTCACAAATGGGGTCGTATCATACGGTACAACCCATTCCATCCCCTCAGGGAAACTCATCTCCAATTGAGCTAAGCGTTCCTTGACTAACTTACTCGTTTCCATAGCGTTAGCACCAGAGGCCAAATTAATAGCCATCCCGGCAGACTCATGACCGTTATAACGAGCTGCAACGCTATAGTTTTCTTGCCCCATTTCTACTCGGGCAACATCTTTTAGCAAAACGCGAGAACCGTCTGAGGCGGTCTTCACCATGATGTTTTCAAAGTCAGATACTGTTTGCAACAACGATTGTGCACTGACTGTTGCATTAAGTTCATAGCGAGTCTTTGATGGCAAGTTCCCAATAGAGCCTGCAGAGACCTGAGCATTTTGCTCTTTCACTGCTGTAATGATCTCATCCGTAGAAAGCTTGTATTTCTCTAACTTACCTGGATCAAGCCAAATACGCATTGAGTATGAGCTACCGAATAATTGAACCGAGCCCACACCACTTAAACGTGAAAGAGGTTCTTTGACATTATTAACCAAATAGTCTGACAAGTCGGCACTGGTCATTTTGTTGGTTGTATCCACAAAACCCAACACCATTAAGAAACTAGCAGCAGACTTTTCAACATCCACCCCTAATTGCTGCACGACTTGTGGCAATGAACTTTCAACGGTTTTTAGTCGATTTTGAACTTGAACCTGAGCAATATCAGGATCAGTACCCGCTTCGAAAGTAATATTGATGGACACTGTACCGGTGCCGTCTGAATTAGAAACCATGTACAGATAACCATCCAAACCAGTCATGGCCTGTTCGATTTGCTGTGTTACCGTGTTTTCAATAGTTTCAGCAGAGGCCCCTGGATACGTAGCAGAGATCATTACTTGTGGAGGTGCAATTTGCGGATATTGAGATACCGGCAAAATGCTAATAGACAGAATCCCCGCCAACATGATCACAATTGCGATCACCCATGCAAACACGGGGCGTTCGATAAAAAATCGGGACATAAAAGATTTCCTTTACCTAACCGACGGATTACTTTGTCGCAGCTTGCTCTTTAGCTTGCTCTGCAGGTTTTTGTTCTTCATTACTAATTTGAACTGTAGCGCCTGGGCGAACCTTTTGGAGCCCATCAATAACGACTCGCTCACCTTGCATGAGACCTGATTCAATTAACCAATCAGTTCCCACAGTACGATTTGCAACAACCATACGCTGTTCAATCTTATTGTCTTGTGTCACAACATAAACATATGCTTGTCCCTTAGGATTGCGCATAACACAACGTTGACTTAAAAGAATTGAGTTAGGACGTTCACCTTCTTCAATTCGTGCACGAACAAACATACCCGGCAACAAATCTCCATGAGGATTAGGAAATTCTGCTCGCATATTGACCATGCCAGTTGCTTCGTCCACCAGCTCACCCGTAAAAATCAACTTGCCCTTTTGCTCAAACTCTAACCCGTCTTCACTCAACAACGTCACTTCTACAGCTCCGTTAGTAGTTTTAATTTTGCCCTCTGCAATCTCTCGCTTTAATTTCAGCAAATCACCACTACTTTGGCGTACATCCACATAAATCGGATCTAACTGTTGAACCGTCGTTAAGTATTGAGCTTGATAAGCACTAACCAAACTACCAGGCGTTACTTCAGAGCGACCCACTCGACCAGAAATCGGGCTGGCGACTCTTGTATATTCCAAATTGGTCTTTGCTGTTTTAAGTGCGGCCTCGGCTGTCTTTAATGCAGCTTGAGCTTGATCATTTTCTTGTTTACTTACAGCATTAACCTTTACAAGTTGTGCAAAACGACGAGCATTGGCTTTAGCTAACCTATGATTGGCGACGGCTTCTGCATACGCAGCTTGATAAATGCTGTCATCAATTTGATAAAGAGGATCTCCAGCCTTCACCATTTGCCCTTCTTTAAAGGTACGCTTTTGAATCAGACCTGCCACTTGAGGGCGAACTTCTGCAATTTCATAAGCGCTTGTACGACCATTTAACTCCTTACTCAGCATCGGAGCAGACACTTGTGCTGTTACTACCGTGACAGGTTGGGGAGGACGTTGCACTTGAGGGGCTTCATCCTTACAACCAACTAATGCAAAAGCTACCGTAACAGACATAGCGAGCGCTGCATACTTCGGAACAAACTTCGAAGACATCTTTTAACACTCCAAATAAATTCTTTACAATCGGTAAGTCACCGAAAAACAACAAAATTTTACCAAAATACTGAATTTCAATTCAGTTTTAGGTGAAGATTGGTCCATTATGACAGAAAATCCCCCCTAAGAGCATGTCGATTTGGATAAAAAATTAAGAAAATTTAAATAAATGTAAATTTGAATTAAGGGATTACCCCAATTTGACGTTTATCTTAGATTGGAGAACAATGTCTAGTTTTAAACGCCCCTTTTTCAGAAAAAAATGTCCCTCGAGATTTTTCATCTGCAATACTTTTTAGGCGGTTTAGTGAGTTTGTTGGTTATCTGTAACCCTCCCTCCAAAATTCCGCTTTTCATAAGCCTTACCCAAGGTATGGATGACGCCCAACGAAAGTCACAAGCTCTTTGGGCAGCCATTTATGCAGCCATCATTATGTTCATCAGTCTTTTGGCTGGGAATCTATTGCTGGCATTTTTTGGCATCTCTTATGGCGCATTGCGTATTGCAGGTGGCTTCGTTGTTGCAGTCATTGGCTATCAAATGCTTTTTGGACAACAAACCGCTTCTCCGAATCAAGCTCCGCTTGTGCGTCGCAACCGTGAAGATTACGCTTTCTTTCCTATCGCCATGCCAATGATTGCCGGCCCTGGTACTATGGCCGTCATTATCGGCTTTTCCACTGAAATTGCAGAATTTCCAAGTTGGCAAGATCAGGCCGGTACATTTTTCATGATGACTCTTGCCATTATTTTCTGCTCAATGGTCTGTTGGGCTGTGATGCGCTCGGCAGATTATTGTGCGAAGAAACTTGGCCCTTCTGGTACTACAGTTCTAAGCAAATGCATGGGCTTTTTACTCATTTGCATTGGTGTTCAATTTATTGGCTCAGGTATTCGTGCCTTTATGCTTGGCGCTTAATACATTACGTTTTCGTAAAGTAAAAGACCACAAAGAGAAATCTTTGTGGTCTTTTATTATGTACAAGATCGAAATCTATTCGACAGTAACGCTCTTGGCTAAATTCCGAGGTTTATCCACATCATTACCACGAACAAACGCTGTATGGTAAGCCAGCAATTGCAACGGTACTACATGCAAAATTGGGGATAAAGCTCCATAGTTTTCAGGCATGCGAATAACATGGATATGTTCTGTTGCCTCCAATCCAGCTCCTGCATCAGCAAAAACATAAAGCTCACCCTTACGGGCTTCGACTTCTTTCATGTTGCTCTTGAGTTTTTCAAATAAACGGTCATTCGGAGCAACTGTCACAACAGGAATAGACTCATCAACCAATGCCAAAGGTCCGTGCTTTAACTCACCGGCAGGATAAGCCTCTGCATGAATATAAGATATTTCTTTCAGCTTTAAAGCCCCTTCTAAGGCAATCGGATAATGCTCACCTCGTCCCAAGAATAAAGCGTGTTGCTTACTTACAAAGCGATCGGCCCAAGCAATCACTTGAGGCTCTAAAGCCAACACAGCGCTCACAGCTTTGGGCACATGGCGCAATTGCTTCATATATTGCTCTTCTTCATTTTCGGACAAATGACCCTTCACCTTTGCAAGAGTCAAGGTCAGCAAGAACAAGGCCACTAACTGTGTTGTGAAGGCCTTTGTTGAAGCAACACCAATCTCAACACCGGCTCGCGTAATGAAATGTAAGACACTTTCACGAACCATTGCACTCGTTGCAACATTACAGATCGTCAAAGTCTTATCCATACCAAGATCACGGGCATGCTTTAAAGCGGCTAATGTATCGGCCGTTTCACCTGATTGAGAAATGGTAACCACCAACGTATTCGGATTTGGAACCGTCTTTCTGTAGCGATATTCGCTTGCAATTTCTACATCACAAGGAATACCCGCAATGCCTTCCAACCAATACTTAGACGTCAAAGCAGCGTAATAACTTGTGCCACAGGCAATCATTAAAATACGATCAACACTCTTGAAAATTTCTTCTGCCTTTTCACCAAAAAGAACAGGAGAAATGCCTTCAACAGCTTCCAATGTATCGGCAATAGCTCGAGGTTGTTCGAAGATTTCTTTTTGCATGTAGTGGCGATAGGGTCCCAACTCAACAGAGTTTGAAAATGCCTCTACTTCACGCACTTCGCGTTCAACGGGCAGGTAATTCTGACCGTCATGCTTATAGATTTGATAACCTTCTGCAGTCATGTCTGCAACGTCGCCATCTTCCAAATAGATAAAGCGACTGGTCTCACCGGCCAAAGCCATCGTGTCTGAGGCGGCAAACATTTCATTATCACCAATACCTAACACTAAAGGCGAACCTTGACGAGCCACAACAATACGCTTATCGTCATCTTTTGAGAAAACTGCAATAGCGTAGGCCCCACGAACACGGTTTAACGCAGCCTTTACAGCCTTTAACAAGTCACCGTCATAACAATCTCGCACCAAATAGGCTAACACTTCAGTATCAGTTTGGCCCGTAAATTGGATGCCTTTTGCTTCCAATTCTGTGCGAATTTCTTCGTAGTTTTCAATAATGCCATTATGAATTAAAGCAATCTCCTCGCCTGCAAAATGAGGATGCGCATTGACTACTAGCGGTGCTCCATGAGTTGCCCAGCGTGTATGGGCAATTCCTAAATGTCCCATTAGATGGTCACGCTCAATTTGCTCACTTAATTCTGCAACGCGAGACACACTACGAACGCGACGCAGGCCCTTATCCCATACTGCCACTCCGCAGCTGTCGTAGCCTCGATACTCTAAACGCTTCAAACCTTGAACCAGCAACGGCACCACATCACGATGCTTAGACGTTGCAGCAACAATTCCGCACATATTCGAGTTCCTTTAATCTTTAAAAGTTATTCTTTCTTTGTTGGACGCTTCCAGCCAGGAATTGTCACCTGACGAGCTCGAGAAAGGGTTAACTCACCTTCTGGAGCATTCTTTGTCAATGTCGTACCGGCACCCAATGTGGCCCCGTCACCAACATGGACTGGAGCAACCAATTGTGTATCAGAACCAATGAAAGCATCATTGCCAATAGTGGTACGGAACTTATTGACACCATCATAATTACAAGTAATCGTGCCTGCGCCAATATTGACGCGTTCTCCCATATCAGTATCCCCAATGTAGGATAGATGGTTAACTTTGCTTCCAAAGCCAATATTGGACTTCTTAACTTCCACAAAATTGCCAATATGAGTTTGATCGGCAAGTGAGGTGCCTGGGCGCAACCGAGAATATGGGCCTAAACGAGCTTGTGATCCAACAACAGCTCCATCAAAGTGGCAATACGGTAAAACTTCTGTATCTTCGCCAATTTCCACATCCTTGAGCACACAATATGCACCAATATGGACACCATCACCCAATACAACTCTACCGCTAAAGACGCAACCCACATCAATAACGACATCTTTACCACAAATTAACTCACCTCTGACGTCAATTCGCGCAGGATCAATTAACGTGACACCTTCATCTAGAAGACGTTGAGCAATTGACTTTTGATAGGCCCTTTCAAGCGCAGCAAGTTGCGGTTTGCTATTTACACCTTCCACCTCAGCCGCACAGCTAGCATGAGCGGTATGCACATTGATACCCTCTTCTACAGCCTTGGCAATAACATCTGTTAAATAGTATTCACCTTGAGCATTCTGATTTGATAGTGAAGATAGCCAAGATTGAAGACGTCGTGTAGGTAAAAGCATAATACCCGTATTGACTTCATCAATTTGTCGCTGTTCCTCCGTGGCATCCTTTTCTTCAACAATACCGATCACTTTACCGTCTTTACGGACAATACGGCCATAGCCCTTTGGGTTATTCAATGTGACGGTTAGAAGACCTAACTCTTGACCTGCCACAGAACACAAGCGTTCCAAAGTTTGAGTCTCAATCAAGGGAACATCACCTAAAAGCACAAGTGTTGGCGCCTCAGGATCACAATAGGGTAACGCTTGCATAAGAGCATGCCCCGTTCCCAATTGTTGCTCTTGCAAGGCAAAAGTCACATCTGCATCATTTTTAAGGTAAGCCTTTACCGCCTCAGCACCGTGACCTACAACAACGATTAGCCGCTTTTCTTCAGAAACTGCGCGAGCCTTATCTAAAACATGACCTAAAAGAGGCTTTTGAGCCAATGGTTGCAACACTTTAGGGAGGCGAGAACGCATTCGCTTGCCCATACCCGCTGCCAAAATAACGATGTTTAACATGACACCTTCTTTGCTTTAAAGTAATTCTATTATTCTACCGAATAGCACCAATCTTCACGCTTTAAGCATTCTGATGCAGACAAGGGAGTCTGAACACTGCCAAACTCCCCTGCTCTTTAGTGATTCTGAGTTCCTATTGAAACTATTCTTGTTCTTGATGGATACCAGAAAGTAACCAACCTTGATTACCCTTTACCGGCTTTGACAGAATCCACGTTTCGTTGATCTGCTCAGCTTCTCCACTGACATTGAGCGTGCCTGTAAAGGTTACCCCAGCCAAGTAGTCATCTCCGTCTTGAACAATTCCTCGGAATTCAGACTTCAAACTAATGACAACCGTTTCGTAATTTTGATTACCACGTTCACGCAACTGATGAGTAACCGTTAAGAAAACATCGTCTGTTGTAAAGTCAGATAGTGCCGTGACATTACCCGTATCCCAAGCCTTTTGCATCTTCACAAAGTTCTCTTCAGCAACCTTGAGGAAACCAGCAACATCAAAATCAGCCGGAATATCTACCTGCTTAGTGGCTCCACTACCAGAGAGTTCATCCAACAAACTTCCACTCATAGGACGAACTTGATAACTTGGCTCTTGAGCGCTTTGAGCCGCCTGAGAGCGATAGGTATTTTGCTCTTGACGCATCGTTTGATGGGTACCACCGCTCATCCCAGAGGCTGGAGCCTGAGTGGCCATTTTCTTAGCCATGAACATACCCATTAATAAGCGAATGACGTAAAAAGCGGCAAAGGCCATTAAAGCCATCATTAAGAAATTGGCAAAACCTTCACCAAAACCCAAGGCATGAGCCAAAGCAGTAATACCTAAAATACCAGCCAAACCCATCAACATGCCACGCATCGGGCTAGGTGCGGCTGCAGGTTGATTGGGACGAGTTTGTTGATTGGGAGCGGCTTGTTGCTGCTGTTGTCCCGGCGTACCCTTTTGCAATGTTGGCGCAGCAGGAGCCGGAGTAGACTTTTGCAACGTCGGAGCTGAACGACCAAAACTTGCACCACCTCCAAATCGACGAGCGGCATCCGCGGTCATCGACATCGACATCATGGTTAAACCAATTGCTAATACGGCAATTAACTTTTTCATAGATATTTAGGCGCGGAAACCTCTGTCTTTAGACAGGAGAGGAAGCGCCGTTCTCCATTCTCAATTCAGTTAAATAGGTTCTTCTCTTTTAGAGAAGGGATTTGCGGATACCCACAGGTTCCGCTTACACGGTCTAAAACCGGTTAACATCCTTCGCCAATGTTGGAATGGGTTTCTTGTCTGCAACACCGCTCCTACCTCTCAGAGCTTTTAATCACAGACCGCAGAGCGTGGAACTAGGATGAACATCCCACGGTGCCTATACATTCCAATCCAACGTAGTTCACCTTCCAAAGAAGATCACTGAGGCTAGTCAATCAGGGCTTTTTCAAGCCTCTGCCTTTAGGCAGGGGTTATTGACTATTTTTCTCCAATTTCTGCAATGGCTTCAATTTCAACTAAACAACCGAAGTGAAGCGTTGTCGTCGAAACAATAACGCGTCCAGGTTTATGCTCTCCAAAAAATTCAGCATAAACTTCATTAATCGGACCCCAGTATTGAACGTCAGGTGTATAAACGCGACAAAATACAACTTGATTACGACTCACTCCCGCAGCTTTTAAAACGCGATCAACATTGTTGAGTGCTAAGCGAGTGTGTTCTTTGATGTCTCCCTGACAAACTTGGCGTGTATCAGGATCAATGGAAAGCTGTCCCGAAACATAGAGCGTGCCATTACTGATGACTCCAGCACTGTAGTGACCTTTATTTTCTCCCTTAAAGTCAGGGGTAATGATTTGCATGTTTTTCTCCCAAAAATAAAGCGCAAAAGAAACGTACGTAGATATTTTCAACTAAAAATGCACAAAATGAATTAGGGATTGCCTTGAGCATTAATGCAATGATCTTAGTAGAAAATTCTGTTCTTGCAGAGAACGTAGCACAATAAGAAATCAGGATTAATGGAGGTTTCAATATGATTGATGCTCATTCAATTTTCGCTTATATGCAACAGCACGAACAGGAATTTAGTCAATTGCGTCAAGAATTTCATCGTTTGCCGGAAGTGGGGCTGGATCTACCTGAGACGGCTCAAAGAATCGCTGCAACGCTAAAGTCATACGAAGTTGATGAGATTCACACAAACATTGGTGGTAGTGGCATTGTTGCAGTTGTTAATGGTCAAGTACCGTCAGAAAAATGGATTGGTATCCGTGCCGATATGGATGCGCTACCCCTACAAGAAGAAGCTCAACATAACCACATTTCAACGGTACCTAATTGCACACATGCATGTGGCCATGACGGGCACATGGCGATAGGGTTAGCGGCTTGTAAATACCTTTGCGAGCATCGAAACGAGTTTAAAGGCACTGTCGCGTTTATTTTCCAACCTGGAGAAGAGGGGTATGCGGGTGCCCGTAAGATGATTGAAGATGGACTGTTCGAACGTTTTCCAATTGCAGAAGTTTACGCTACGCATGGAGAACCTGCAGATCCTGTGGGGACCTTTGGGGTTGGAACGGGTTATATGATGGCAAGCGCAGATATCTTCGATGTGCAGGTCGAAGGAAAAGGCGGTCATGGCGCCCGTCCCCATGAGGCGATTGATAGTGTTTTAGTTGCTTCACATATTGTGGTTGCAGCTCAATCAATCGTCAGTAGAAATGTTGATCCGTTAAAGGGGGCCGTTGTCACGTTTGGTGCACTATTGGCTGGGGCAGAGAACGGTTCGAGTGTGTTGCCACAAAAAGCCAAAATGGTTGGGACCTGTCGCAGTTTTGAACCAGAGGTTCGAGATTTGGTACAGGCGCGCCTTAAAGGGGTTGTAGAAGGGGTGGCACAGGGGTTTGGTGCACATGCACAGCTTAATTACACGCGTCTTTATCCATCGCTTTATAGTCATCCAGAACAAGCAAAAGCTATGAAACTTGCTGTACAGGAGTGGCTTGGAGACAAGGCCCTGTGTCCGGTTGAGCCGCAGATGATCGCTGAGGATTTTTCTTTTATGATGAATGAACGTCCAGGGTGCCTCTTTAGAACGGGTCTTAGGGATGAGTCCCATCAAGCCAACCTTCATCATCGAACGTTCGATTTTAATGATAAAGCAATCAAGTATGGCGCTACGCTTTTAGCGTTAACTGCAATTAACCGTTTGTTAGTGGTTAACGAATAGTGGCGTTAAATAAAGAGGCTCACTGGACGGCCAGAAGCTACTCAGTGAGCCTTTAGAAATAAATCAATTAGTTCTTTTTGGCGTGTTCCCAAGCTTCAATGAAAAAGTCAACGATGGTATCTAGGCCATTGTGATCGACGTGGAAGCGACTAGCTTGGCTGACGATCGGTTTGGCGTGGTAAGCAACGCCAATATTGGCAGCTTCCAACATCTTTAAATCGTTTGCTCCGTCACCCACTGCAATCGCATTAGCAAGCTTCTGACCATGAATCATGCAAAGAACTTCTAATGCGGCTCGTTTGCCGTTTGCATCAATAATTTCTCCTCCAGCGGGGCCGGTGACTTCACCAGTTAATAAACCGTTGTCAAACACAAGTTCATTGCACACAAACCCCGTCATATTTAAGCGCTCACTGACGTTGTGAGCAATGTCAGAAAAGCCTCCAGAAATAATATAGGAGCTCAAACCATGTTGATGAGCAAAGTCTAAGAGCACTTGTGCTCCAGGCATCAAGTGGGCATTTTCAACAGTTTTGTTGATGACTTCTTGTGAGGCGCCCTTTAGCAAATGAGAGCGTTCTCGTAAAAAATCAGCAAATTCAAATTCACCCTGCATGGCCTTTTCTGTCATCTCAGCCACCTCATCTCCAACGCCTAACTGCGCTGCAATGTCATCAATGCATTCTAGCTGGATTAGAGTGCTATCCATATCGAGAGCAATGAGGCCAAAGTTTTTGATTGATAAGCCTGCTTCAACAATATTGGCGTCTAATTTGGCTGATTTAGCCTTAAGTGAGAGTACTTGAGCTTGCTCAGCATTTAAATTACAAAGACGGGCAGATTGTGATTTAGTCCAAACATCACTTAATTGAAGTTGGGAGGCAAATTCTTCAGCATTAGCGCCTTTGATAACAAGGTCAAACATAATATTCATTCCATAAGTTAATTTGAGTAATTGTAGCTTTTAAAAAATCTTCATTGATGTTTTTCAAAAAGTGGAGAAATCTGGGAGAGTGCATCACGCCACCATTTTACGAGCCCAGAGTCAGCTCTAGAAGAATTGACCAATAACATCAAACGTTCTTTAGGCCACATAATGCCTTGCACGGTTAGTGTTGTTACTTTTTTTGCAAGAGCAGGGTTTAGCGTTAATTGTCGTTTTGGTAGCACTGCCCAACCAACATTTCTTGCAGCCAGAGATAGTGCCCAAGAGCCCGAATTAACTTCCCAGGATTCATCGCTCAAAATGATAGGTGCAGGAGACTCAGGATCGCGAGCTGTAACAACAAGTTGACGGTGCTTTCTCAGATCGTCCACAGTGACGATAGATTGATGCTTGAGTGGATGATCATGTCCAATAACGACAGAAACAGGGATGCTTGTGATCTCATAAGCTTCACAATCGAAGCTAGAGGCATCGCTGAAAACGACAGCTAATGACATTTCTGTGTGTTTAAAGAACCAGTTCACATCAAAAGCATTCAAGCTTTCAATTTGAATCTTTAGCTCCGGTCGTTGACGAGCTAGCTTTGCCATGATGTCCATGATGACACCAGTCCCAAGAGAGTGATCAAGACCTATATGCAAATTTAAAGGGGCATCTGCCCAAAGTTGTAGCGATTTTTCTGAAAAGCGTTCATATTCTGCGATAACCCTTTTAGCATAAGGAAGGAGTTGTTCTCCTTTTTCTGTTAGCTTGGGTTTGTGTTCTCGTCTAAAAAGTGTATAACCAAGTTCAGCCTCAGTATTGGCAATATGGGTGGATATAACCGATTGTGCTCTGCCTAATTGACGGGCGGCGGCTGAAAATGAACCCTCTTGGGCTGCAAAGACATAAGAGCGTAATGCATCAATATCGATACTCATTTGAGATCTCCCAGTTGACATTTAGTCTATCAATTTTTAGATAGATTTAATCTCGTAATATCGAAAAACAGAGAGGATAATGCAGATAGTTTGGTTAATCTTAAGGCTTTTATGTTAAAAAATTATGATATTTACGCAGGGTACGCTAGCTTTTTTACTGCTGGTTTTACGATTGCCGCTTGGGCACCGTTAATTCCTTTTGTAAATGATGCATTGCAAGTTGGGCCCATGCAATTTGGGATGTTATTGCTAATGCTTGGTGTTGGGTCTGTATTGGGGATGCCTTTGGCTGGGTGGCTTTCTTCTCGACTAGGAAGTCGTTTAGCGATTGCTTTATCTGGTTATAGCTCTTGTTTTGTATTAGTCCTGTTAGCTTGGGCGCCAAGTTATTTATTTGAGTGTTGCGCTTTATTTTGCTATGGCGTTTCGTTGGGCTGTTTGGAGGTGTCATCAAACCTTTACGGAGCGGCTTTGGAAAAAAATCGTCACTCGCGCCAAATGTCTGGGATGCATGCTTTTTACAGCATAGGAGAAGTCGCAGCAGCAATTTGCGTTAGTTTAGCGTTGAGCTTAGGGTTTGATATGTGGTCAACGACAGCTTTTTGGATGCTTGCTTTGAGCTTAATTTTATCGATTGCTTTGCCTCATGTTTCATCGGTTTCGTTAGTCAGTGAGCAATCGGCGCCTTTTGCTTTACCGAAAGGCCCAGTGATTATGTTGGCAGGTCTTTGTGCAGTTGTTTTCCTGGCTGAAGGCGCTATGTTAGATTGGAGCGCTTTATTTTTGCAGGAACATATTAATGTGCCTCTAGAACATGCAGGTGTTGGATATACAGTATTTGTGATTGCAATGGCCATTGCTCGATTGGTGGGAGATCGCATCGTAACTCAGTTTGGGGCCGTTAGAGTTGTTTGGGGAGGTGCTGCTTTAATGGTTGGTGCCTTAACCTCAATGGTTGTGATCCCGACTCTGCCTGTGAGTTTGATTTCACTATTTGCAATGGGATTGGGTATTGCTAATGTGGCCCCCTTGATTATTTCTGCAGCTTCTCGCCAAAAACGTATGCCAGCGTTGCCAGCAGTGACTGCTGTGACAACAATAGGTTATTTTGGCTTAATGGCTGGTCCTGCAATTCTAGGTGTTATTAGTGAATACACATCTATTGCTATGGCATTCTTGTTCATTGCCGCTTTACTAACATTGGCGGCTTGGTGGACACGATCCGTTCGCTATTGTTTGTAGAACAGTTTAAAGGTAGATGAAGACATGCCTTGACGCGCTTGGGGGTTAGACCTTCAAGCGCGCTTTTGTTATACGGTCGTTATCGCCTAAGTCCTTGAGGGTTTGTGGCGTTTCCCAAAGTGTCAAGTCAAAGAGATCTCTAACAGCTTTTCCCTGATTCCAGCCATGCTCAAGTACCAGCAAACCTCCAGGTTTGAGATGCTTTGGGGCGCCTGAGATGATCTCTTTTAGATCTTTTAGGCCATTTCCACCATCAGTGAGAGCAGAGATGGGTTCATAAGTTAAGTTTTCTAAGTGTATGTCAGCTTTTTCAATGTAGGGAGGATTGCTGACAATGATGTCAAAGACCGCATTATCAGCAATGGCATTAAACCAACTGCCATGAGAAAACTTAATTGAGGCTTTGTGCATTTGTGCATTTGTGTATGCTACTTGCAAGGCAGCCTTACTAAAGTCTGTTGCGAAGACTTGTAGAGAGGGGCATTCTTTAGCAAGGGTGATTGCAATACAACCCGATCCAGTTCCCAAGTCTAATAACGTTTGAGCTGAATGATGTTCGATTTCAGATAAAACCTCTTCGATAAGCGTTTCTGTATCGGGGCGAGGAATCAGAACGGCAGGTGTAACCTTGAATGCACGTGAAAAGAACTCTTGTGTTCCTGTGATATAGGGGAATGGTTCCCCCACATGACGACGCTTAACCAACGCTTTGTATTGAGTGAGTAGAGCCTCATCAATTTCCTCTCGATCGTGGGCAATGAGGTAAGTACGAGGCTTGCTCAAACAAAAACACAGCAAAAGCCTCGCATCTAGTCGATCGATAAGTTGCGAGGCTTCTTTTAACGCTTGGCTAATCGTTGCCATTGTGATTATTCACCCATAGCGGCCAATTGTTCGATTTGATGCTCAGTTGTTAAGGCTGAGATGATCTCATCTAAATCACCGTCCATGATGAAGTCGAGTTTATAGAGCGTGAGATTGATACGATGATCAGTTACACGACCTTGAGGATAGTTGTAGGTTCGAATACGCTCACTTCGGTCGCCAGAACCCACCAAGCTCTTACGCGTGCTAGCTTCCTGAGCTTGTTGTTTGGCTACTTCATTGGCTGTAATGCGAGAAATTAATACGCTCATGGCACGGGCTTTGTTTTCGTGCTGGCTACGTTCGTCTTGGCACTCTACAACAGTTCCAGTTGGGATGTGTGTGATCCGAACTGCAGAGTTTGTTTTTTGCACGTGTTGACCACCGGCACCAGATGCACGATAAACGTCGATACGGAGGTCGGCCGGGTTGATTTCGATTTCACCGATTTCATCCATTTCGGGCAAGATGGCAACGGTACAAGCAGAAGTGTGAACGCGACCTTGGCTTTCTGTTTCCGGAACACGTTGAACTCGGTGGCCACCGCTTTCAAACTTCAATTTGGAATAAGCTCCTGCGCCGATAATGCGAACGATCACTTCTCGATAGCCACCTAAATCGCTTTCATTGGCAGAGACAATTTCGGTGCTCCAACCTTGGCGTTCTGCGTAGCGGGTGTACATGCGGAAGAGGTCGCCGGCAAAAATGGCAGACTCGTCGCCACCAGTACCAGCGCGAATTTCCAGGTAAATGTTTTTATTATCATTGGGGTCTTTAGGCAGAAGCATCACTTCTAGATCGTGCTCCATGGCCTTTAAACGTTCTTTGCCTTCGTTGATTTCAGCTTGCGCAAACTCTGCCATGTCGGGATCATCCAACATTTCGGTGGCAGTTTCAATATCGCTTTCTGTTGTTTCATATTCTTTCATTTTTAAAACAACAGGTTCAATTTCAGCACGTTCTCGAGATAAATCACGGAAGCGGTTCATGTCGTTAGCTGCGTCTGGCGCTGCTAACATTGCATCAATTTCTTCTAAACGACGACCCAATCGGCTTAATTTAGCTCTCATCGACTCTTTCACAGGAGTCTCCTAATATAGAAAAACTTACATAAAACAAAAAGTTGCCCTCGATGTTACTCGAGCGTGACTCTGAGTGCAAGCATTTGCTCTTGCAATGAAGGGGAAAACGAAAAAATGATGTCTTTTACTATCAAAATAATCTATGACGGGTGATAGTAAGATAGTATTTGTTTGGCTTTGTCTAACGGTTTATGTCAGCACTATAGATTTTGAGTTTTTGATTTATGAAGAACCTTCCCATCTCCATTCCAACAAATGAGCAACGTATCGCAGCTGCAGTTGTACGAGCAAAGCAACATGTGGCACGTCAGGCTCTTCTGTCTGCTGGTACAACCTTTATACCTATTCCTGGGGTTGATATGCTGATGGATGTGTCAGTCTTAATCAAAATGATGGAGCAGATTAATCGAGAGTTTGGATTGACGCCTGAACAAATTGAAAAATTACCTAGTGCACAAAAAATTGTTGTTTATGAAGCTATCAATTGGGTTGGCGTGGTTTTAGCAGGAAAAATCATTTCAGTGCCTTTAGCCACGAGCGTTTTAAAAAGTGTTGGTACAAAAGTATCTGTCAAACAAGCTAGTCGTTGGGTTCCTATTGTCGGTCAAGCAACGGCAGCTGCTATTGGGTATGGAGCCCTTCGGTATTTGGGACAAAAACATATTGATGATTGCTCAAAAGTGGCTAGGCAGATAATTTATCTTTTAGAGCATAAAAATACAGTTAAATGACTATAGGATAAAGTCACCCATCGTCTTAACAGTTGAGTTCTTTAAAATTTGTAATCTCAAGCCAAATAATGTTCGCTCCAAAGTGATTGGGGTGTATTTATGTTTTTTATTTATCCGTCGGGATAATTATTCAATATTGACGGGATTGTTTCTGGAGAAGAATAGATGGCAAAAGAACTCCCTGCCTTAAGTGAAGCAGTTTTTAATCAAGTTCAAAAAATCTCTCAATTGCCTCAAGTCGCTCAAGCGTTAGAAATCGCTAAGCGTGATGTACAACGAGCAATGGATGAACAAGTTGAGCTTTGTGAAATTCCAGCCCCAACTTTTAAGGAAGAAAAGCGTGCGGCTAGCCTCATGCAACGGATGAAGGATTACGGTCTGACTGATGTAAAGATGGATGAAATCGGTAATGTGATCGGTATTCGTAAGGGTACGAAACAAGGTGGTCCCATTCTCGTTCTTGGTGCTCACATGGACTCAGTATTTCCTGAGGGTACCGATGTAACCGTTAAAAAAGAAGGTATTCGGTATACCGCTCCGGGCATTGGTGATAATTGCTCTGGTTTGCGTTGTATTTTGCAAATTTTGCGTGGTCTTGAGGAAGCTAAAATTCAAACCCAAGGTGATATTTGGTTTGTTGGCACTGTTGGCGAAGAAGGTAACGGGGATATCCGCGGTTCTAAGCACTTAGTTAAGAATAACAAGATCGACGGTTTTATTGCTGTTGACTCAACCGATGTGGGTCGAGTTCTTTATGGGGCTACGGGCTCGCATCGTTGGCGTGTAGCTATTGATGGTTTGGGTGGTCATAGCTTTGCAGAGTATGGTAAAACACCGAGTGCTATTCATGCCATGGCTCGTGCCTTAACGAAGTTTGCTGATTTGCGTCCGGCAAGCGATCCGAAGACTACTTGGACCGTAGGGAAAATCAGTGGTGGTACAACCGTCAACACCATTGCCGCTCACTGTGAAGTAGAAATCGATATGCGCAGTTTCGACAATACTTGCTTGTTGAATTTGGAAGCAGAGATCTTATCGAAATTTGATGAAGCCGTTGCAGAGGAAAATGCCTCTTGGACCATTCAAGATCCTGAACGTCTTTTGAAGGTGACCAAAACTTCTATTGGAGATCGTCCGGCAGGTACGCGTCCTCATGATTGCCCCGTCTTGCAATCTGCTCGTAGTGCTCAAAAGGTATTGGGTATTGAATTGTCGAGTTATGTACGCTCCTCAACTGATGCTAATGCTCCGATGAGCGCGAATATCCCGTCGACATGTTTGTGCTCAGGCGGTCATGCAGAACACGCTCATAACCTCAAAGAATATTTTGAAATGATCAATACACATCTTGGTCCTCAATTGATTTCTTTGACGGCTTTGTCTTTAGTGGGCATTGACGGTGTCGATGAACCTTTGTTACCGAAGATGAAATACTAATTTCGTAACTTGCAATTAAAAACTTCCTGAGAATGCTTTTGTTCTCAGGAAGTTTTTTTTACGTTAATCCAAAAGGATGATATTAAGGTAGTCTATGGGTCATAGAATCAAAGTATGAAAACACCTATATCTTCACTTACTTATCATGAAAAATTGCGTCAAGCCGATAAAGAGGCTGCGTATACGCTGGCTTTTTCTGCGCTTGTCACCGCATTCTTTTGGCTTTCTATTTTCTTGACGTCTGACTCATTATTGGCATTCTTCGGATTGCCGTTGTGGTTTTGGCTGTCGTGTATCGGAGGTTATCTTTTTTCGATTTTGATTGTTCTCTTACTCGTTCGTTTGTTTTTTAAAAATTTTGATTTAGAGAACACTGATGATAAGGAAGATAACCAATGAATTCTTTTGTTATTTTTATCCCGGTCATACTTTTTTTTATAGCGCTTTTAGCACTGTCATTAAGAAAGTCAGCCAATACAGGGTCAGATTTTCTAAAAAATTATTTTTTAGGTGATCAGAATCTCAAGGGTTTTGTCTTGGCTATGACCCTGGTAGCAACCTACGGTTCTGTGAGCTCCTTTGTGTCGGGGCCTGGACTGGCTTGGAAATTTGGTTTGGGGTGGGTTGTCTTTGCGGCGCCTCAAATTATTGCGGGCTTTTTAGTGCTAGGAGTATTAGGGAAAAAGTTGGCTTTAGTCAGTCGCCGAGTGAAGGCGGTAACAGTGATTGATGTCATTGCTGCTCGCTATCGTAGCAATGCTTTAGCAGTTTTATTGTCGGTTCTATTATTGGTCTTTTTCACAACAATGATGGTTGGGCAATTTATTGGGGGTGCACAAATTGTCTCTCAGGCCGCAGGTATTGACTATCAAGTGGGCCTGCTAATATTTGGTTTAGTGGTTGTTGGTTACACAGCTTTTGGTGGATTCAAAGCAGTGGTTGTGACTGATACGCTTTGTGCAATTCTTATGCTTGTTGGCATGTTTTCTTTAGCCGAAGCACTCTTGAGTCAGGCCGGTGGTTTGGAAAACTTGATGAGCGTCATTGCAACAAGTAGTTCTGGAGAAGCACTTCTATCGCCAACCAGTGCGGGAGCCTTACCGTTGACACTTTTGTTTTCTGCTTGGATTCTTGTGGGCTTTGCAACTGTGGCTTTACCCCAATCGGTTGTGCGTTGTATGGCCTATAAAAATACACAGGACCTACATACGGCGATGATCGTCAGCACCGTAGTTTGTGGTGCATTGATGATTGGTATGACTCTTTTGGGTGTGTTAGCAAGAGGGGTCATTACAGACGCAAGTGCCTTTGGCGGTAATACCGATGCGATGATTCCCTATTTGATTTCGCATCATATGTCACCTTGGATGGCAGGCGTAACCTTAGTGGGGCCTTTGGCTGCAACAATGTCAACCGTGAGTTCTTTATTAATTGCTGCGTCATCGGCAATTATCAAAGATTTAATGTTACGGAGTTATCCCAAAAAGCCAGACCAAACAACGTCTGTGGAACATACTGCAAAAGTGGCTACTTTGATTCTAGGGATCATTGCAATTTTATTTGCGATGTGGCCACTTGATATTATCGTCTGGATTAATATGTTCGCATTTGGTGGTTTAGAGATTGCTTTTCTATGTCCCTTAGTTGGAGGCTTATTTTGGAGGCGGGCAACGCTTGCTGGTGCTATGGCTTCCGTTATTTGCGGACTGGCAGTGTACTTTGCAATAGCAATCTTAAAGATTCCAACAGGCGGCTGGCACTCAGTTGCTCCTGCTATGTTGGTAAGTTTAGTGAGCTTTGTGTTGGTGAGTCTGATCACAAAAAATCGACATTCATTATCAAGTTTTTTCGGATAAAAAAAACGCTGTTCTTTTGAGCAGCGTTTCTTTTGGAAATCTAAAAAGTTGAATGATCGTAAATCGTTTTGTATTGAGTAAACTCTAAAAGTCCAACGAGCCCACCTTCGCGACCAATTCCACTTTGTTTGTATCCTCCAAAGGGAGCTGTAATATCTCTTGGGGCATCATTGATGTAGACATTGCCGGACTTAATTTGTCGAGCTACGGCAATAGCTTCTTCTTTAGGACCAAAAACAGCAGCATTAAGGCCATAAGGGGTGTCATTGGCAATGTTGATAGCCTCTTGCAAAGTGCTATAACCAATCACGCAAAGGACGGGACCAAAGATTTCCTCTCTGGCAATTTTCATGTTATTTGTGACATGAGTAAAGATGGTCGGCTCAATAAAATAACCGTGAGAGGCATCTTCAGGAACACCACCAGTTAAAAGCTTTGCACCTTCCTCGATACCATCTTTGATGTAGGAAGCAATCTTTTTAAATTGGGCCAAACTCGAAACAGGACCGATTTGGACATCGGTACGAGTAGGATCTCCAACCGTATATTTTTTTAAGTGTTGCAGCAATAAACTTTCTATCTTCTCTAAATCTTCTTTGGGAACTAGTAATCGAGATAGCGATGTGCATGTTTGACCGCTATTGAGGAAGATCGAGCTGAAAAGCTTCGGGATCGCAGCTGAGTAGTCATCGGACTTTAACCAAATAAATGGCGATTTGCCACCCAGTTCCAAACTAATATGTTTAACGGATTCAAGAGCACGTTGAGATAACTTAATACCGACATGCGTAGAACCCGTAAAAGAAACCATGTCCACAAGCGGGTGACTGGCTAATGCGTCACCAATGGCTGAGCCACGTCCAGTGACAAGATTGATGACTCCTTTTGGAAAGCCTGCTTGATCAAAAGCCTCAACTAATAAGTAGGATGTTAAAGGGGTGTGTTGGCTTGGTTTCAGAACAACAGTATTGCCCATCAAAATCGCAGGGATCACTTTTTGAACAACCTGACCCAGCGGGTAGTTCCAAGGTGTGATACATGCGACAACGCCTAATGGTTCTCGATAAACCGTTGATCTTTTATAAGGCTCGGACTCTACCACACGGTGAGCTGCGTCAATATAAGAGGCAATTCTGTCAAATTGCAAAAGGCAATGCGTTTGGGTAGCAAAGGAGATTGGAGCTCCAAGCTCTTTAACTTCTAGGTCAATGATGCGATTTTGATATGTTTTAAAGATATCAAACATCTTTTGCATCATTTCAATGCGACAGGACAAGGGTATTTTGGCCCAACTGTCTTGAGCTGCTCTAGCAGCGTGGACGGCACGGTCAATATCTTTTTCATTGCCATCGGGGACTTTGGCAAAGTGCTCTAAAGTAGCGGGGTTTTCGACTTCTATGAAGCGATTGCTATCGCTGGCAATCCACTGTCCATCTATATAGAGTTTTTCGAAGTTTAAGGACATGGTGTTCTCACTTGCTGTTTTATTTAGGGAGGAGAAAGATTTTGATAAATCCTTTGCTGTCAATTGTAAATCGTTATGCGCGCAACAGATACAGTAAATGAAGCGGTGAGTTAGAAAAAATAATACAAAATGAAACGAAAAGACAGGAAATTAAATAAATGTACATTTGTACATTTGAATTTTTGTTGCTTTCAATGGATTGCAGAGATAGTTGTACGTGGGAAAAGGTATAGATAAACAAAAACCACCTCAAGGGTGGTCTGTAAGAGATGGTGGCCAGGGGCGGAATCGAACCGTCGACACGCGGATTTTCAATCCGCTGCTCTACCAACTGAGCTACCTGGCCATCAAGAGATTCGTATTTTAGCTACTATTTTTTAATATTGCAAAATTATTTTCTAAAAAAATGAAGAAAAATCATAAAATCTCAATTAAGTGATTGATTAAAAAG